>Ga0209639_1000487_pt1 | contig 55826 bp, 46 predicted proteins | sample EPASupsiteHSE605_FD_187268 | JGI IMG/M metagenome (GOLD analysis project Ga0209639, IMG submission 187268) | Bioremediated contaminated groundwater from EPA Superfund site, New Mexico - Sample HSE6-05 (SPAdes) (version 2) | ecosystem: Environmental > Aquatic > Deep subsurface > Groundwater >... | reverse complement strand
CAAGTTTTAATTGTGAGTTGGCTAGATTCTTCGACTTCATTCTGTTTCACTCAGAATGATTTTAGACTAACGGTAAACTTTTTATTTATTGTGAAATCTTGATAGACAGGAAGCAGCCTACAAAAATTCTTAGCCGTACAAGAACGAGTTAGAGCCTCTAATGCCGGCTCAACGCCGCCATTTCAGCTCGTCACTCCCGCTTCGCACCGCCTTCGCGTCGCCGAAGAATTTTTCCGCTGTTCTTATTGAGACTTTGCAATTCGTTCTTTTATATTTTTATCGACTTGTACAAGAGCCTGACTACCGACAAATTGTTCCAGAGCAGCTCTTGAACTTAATAATTCCTGCCTTGCCTTATACCGTATATCAATAGCTTCTCTATAAAAAACATCTGCCACAGAAATAACATCAGGAGATAACTTTTGAACCTGTTGATAATACTTATAACGATTTTCAACGATTTTATCTGCAAGAGCAAGCCTTTGATATGAATTCAAATAATTATAGTACAATGTGACAAGTTTTTGCTGTAAACTATCAATTTCCTGTGCCAGTAGAACAAGGTCTGTATCTGTCACTTTTGATAAATGGTTATTTATCGCACTATTATCTGATAACAATGAACCTAATAAATTACCGCCTAAAATTGCACTGCCTCCTGTCAGAGGATCACCTGTTCCTGAACCTATAAGAGGAGCAACACTAGCAAGCGGAGTAAGAATTTTCTTGACAACACCTTTTTTTTCTTGCTCACCTTCAGGATTTGACAATTTTAATATTGCAAACCTGATTGTCTCACTTCTTTCAACTGCTGATTCCCAAAGAATCTTGAGATCAGCTAAAAACTCAGGTTTTTCGTCGTTTAAATCGTCCCTGAGTTCATCGGCAATATTTTTCATGTCAAGATCCGCATAAGTCATATCTTTCTTTGTTTTTTCCCTGACAACTTTATTTTCAGGTTTACTGCTTTTATCTTCTTTTACAGGTTGATGTTCAATCTGATTATCAGCACCAATACGCGGCATTATATTCATAGAGGAATTTTCTGCAGCATAGGTAATAAATCCAGAATTTAGAGCTAATATTAAAGAAAAAAGTATCAGTAAGCTATTTTTTTTCATCTGAATTTGTTCCCTTATCGTTGCCCATTACATCAGATTTATTATCACCCTTTGTGTTTATACCAATATCCTTACAATTAAAGCTGGTCATTTTGGTTAAATTTAACTTGTCTACTGACTCTGCTCCTGCTAACCTTTCAAGGTCAAGCCTGTACTGTTTAATTTGCTGTTTATGCCTCAATTCATTTAGCAGTTCTTTATCATATAAAGCTGATGAAGCTAGAATAGAGAGCTGATTATTTGATTTTAAAGCTTGTGAATAATTTTTATTCTGAAGCAGCAGGTTTTGCCTGCATTCCTTTAAAGCATCTATCTCGCTTTTATAATCGTAATAACTCTTTATAAGCTTATCCTGCAAATCTTCCACAAGACTTGCAAGCTGAATTAATTCTGTATCAGTTAAAGGCAAATCTTTGGGAAAAGTTTTGGAATTAACAACTCTACTTGCAAGACTGCCGCCTGCCATACTGGCAGAACTTGTAAAACCGTCAGCCCCAAGGAAATTTGGAAGAATCGAAACACCGCTTATTAAAGCAGACACACTTTTGGCCATTAAAGATGAGTGAATTCTTCTTTGATCAGGTGGCATTGCAAGTTTTTTGAGTGCAAACTTTATTACAGCATTTCTTTCAACTGTTGACTCCCATAAAACTGTAATGTCATCTATATCCATTTTTTTCTGGATTTCAAATGCATTTTTAATTTTTTCCTGATCTGTAACAAATATTTCATTATCAATTTTTTTAGGAGGTTCGCTTATTTTTATCGCAGGTTTCTGAACATCTTTCAGCTCAAGGCTCACATAAGGAATATCCTTTACTTTCCTCAATTTGAGCACCTTCGGAACAGGAGCTGAGTTGTTAGCTGCTGTATCTCCATACGCTTTTGCAGAGGTCAATAACATTGCAAAAACAAATAGAACTATGTATATATTTAATATTTTCATAAAAATATTGTTTTCCAAGGATAATATTAAAATAGTAAACTTTTCACACTAACAACCACGATTTATTCTTAATATGTTATAACACATAATGTAATCTCTGAATATAAAGAAATCCGAATTTACAGAGAATTAGCCTACCCTGATATACCTGACATAACTAGTCAAACTATACATATTTCTACTATAGTAAACGATGCGTTTCCTTTAGAAAAGCTCTGATACACTTTCTTGACCAGCGCCATTGAGGATTTTTTACATTAATATTTTATGCATAATTATCTCGGTTTTTCGGTATATGAAATCCATTATGTTAAATTCCCAAAGAAAAAGCTACCTTCTTAGGTAGCAGTTGGGTAATTTTGGGAGGAGATTTGGGGGGGTGTTTTATTGATTCCCTAATAATAAAGTAGAAACAAGATAAAAGTTTCCTATTTTTATATAAATTATTAAGAAATTGTTACAAATTTGACACAAAAGTAACAGATCAGGCTATCTTGATTAAATGTAACTGTTTTTTAGTCACAGCCAAAACTTCCTTAAATATGGAAGTCACTGTATATACTAAAACGAGTGATGAATTTCGGATCTCCTTGAGAACGAGCTTTTTAAAAAGAAGACTCACCTTTTCCGTTATAGAAGTTTTAATAGGGGTCTAGTGCAACTCTTGTTTTTATTGTTGATCGTAGTACAATATTAAATAGAATATATGGGCTTGTAGCTCAATGGTAGAGCATCCGGCTCTTAACCGGCAGGTTGCGGGTTCGACTCCCTCCAGGCCCATTTTTGTACATTCAAGACCTTTGGCAGATATAGCTAAGGGCTTTTTTGTTTGTATAACTTTTAGATAACTAGAACAAATTTTGGGAACGAGCTTTTTAAAAAGAAAGCTCATCACTTTTTGCCTCAGTACCACTGAGTTTTTTTAATTTATATTTATGATAATTATTTCAGTCTCTCAGTTTACAAATTCAATAACAAATAAGACAGTATATGCTTAATAAACGTAAAAAATTAGGTTATTTCCTGAAATTATTTTATAATCAATTTAACCTGAAAAATCTAAATTTAAGGAATATACGATGAAAATATTTAAAAAAGAGTACATATTATTGCTTATTCTGGCAATTTTATGTATTGCGCTTTATTTTCTGTTTCTGGGACACTATAAGCTTATAGATGTAGATGAGCCAAGATATGCAGAAGCAGCCAGCGAAATGCTCAAATCCGGTAACTGGCTTACACCTTATTTTAACTATGAAGTTAGATTCGATAAACCAGTGTTTATTTACTGGCTCATTGCGTTGTCTTACATAGTATTTGGTGTTACAGAATTTGCAGCAAGGTTTCCTTCTGCCATAATGGCAACTTTGCTAGTATTTTTTACATATTTTTTTGGCAGGCAGACAGTTTCAAAATCTTTTGGATTTATGAGCGCCATTATTCTTGCTTCTTCACTTGAGTTCATTGTTACAGCAAGAATGTCGATCACAGATATGACATTGTCTTTCTTTATCTGTGCGACAATTTTTTCAGGTTTTCTGGGAGCATTTTCCGTTAAAAGGCAGGAAGAACAAAAAGCAGAAGGATTTTTTGAAAAATATTCTGATATTATTTACTGGAATCTTGCCTATTTATTCAGCGGAGCGGCAGTACTTACCAAAGGACCTGTAGGATTTATACTTCCTGCAGGTATATTTGGAATTTGCTTTATTTTAACTGGCTGTTTAAAGAAAAATCTAAGACTTAAATATATTGTTCCAGGTTCATTAATATTTCTGGCTGTTGCAGTTCCCTGGTATTACCTTATTATTAAAGAGCATGGGATGGCTTTTGTTAATTATTTCTTTCTGGAACATAATCTGGAACGTTTTGGTGGCGGAAAACTGGGACATGAACAACCGATTTACTTTTATCCTGCTGTAATATTTCTTGGCACTTTTCCATGGATGTTTTATCTCATTTCAGCACTTGTTAAACACATAAAAGAAATAGTTAATCAGGTTAAAACTTGCAAAATTTTTGATATATCTATATTTAAAGATACTGATAAAAATTCTCAAGTAATATTATTCAGTCTTGTATGGTTTTTTGCGGTTTTATTATTTTTCAGTATGTCGAGTGCCAAAATGGTTTCCTATGTTTTGCCACTTTTCCCTGCATGTGCCTTGCTGGCAGGAAAAATCTGGGATGATTATATAAATAATAATCAAAACGAAAAAATTATCAGGTATTCATCGTGGGTTACAGCAGGTTTATGTTTCCTTATGTCGGCAGGAACGATTGTTACCTATATTGTTCTTTCTCATAAAACAGTAGATCTTGATATTGGTTATAATTTGCTGATGATTCCGGCATTATTCTTTGCAGGAGCCCTATTTTTAATACTGTTTATCAAAAAACAACAAAAAATTAAAGCTTTGTTTTCTCTGGCTTTAATGATGGCTGGAATTATAATACTGGCGGTAACAGCAGTAATGCCTGTTGTATATAAATCTGCTCAGGCTGATCTTATTGAATATATAAATATAGCTAAAACCTACAATTCAGGTAATAATGAACTGATAACATGCGGACTTACAAAACCCAGCCTGATATTTTATTCTCACAGAAGAATTCCATTTATTGCGACAGAAGATACAAAGCTTTTAAGTAAATATTTAAATTCTAAAAAACCGGTATTTATTGTTACAAAGAAAAAATATCTTGAAGACCTTTCCAAAAGAATTAAATATAATCTTATTAGTCCCGGAAAAAAATACAGTTTGATATCTAATATTAAAAACAGCAGTATTGCTGCAGAAACACAACCGAAAGAGAGATAAAATGATTATGCCAGAAAATATCATAGACAGTTCTTTTAAAAGAGTGGAAATATCTGTAATCGTTCCTGTTTACAATGAAGTTGAAAATATAGAAACGTTGTCAAACTCACTGATTAACGTTTTGAACATGATGGGGAAATCTTATGAGGTTATACTGATTGATGACGGTTCGACAGATGGAACTTCCGAACTTTTAAAATCTATTGCAGAAAACAATCCTGTTATAAAAGGAATCAGGTTCAGAAGAAACTTTGGACAGACTGCAGCTATGGCAGCAGGATTTGATTATGCTTCAGGGGATATAATTATCTCTCTTGACGGCGATATGCAGAATGACCCCGCTGACATACCAAGATTAATAGCAAAACTTGAAGAAGGCTACGACGTTGTCAGCGGCTGGAGAAAAAACAGGCAGGATAATTTTATTTCAAGAAAATTTCCTTCAATGATTGCAAACAAACTAATAAGCCGCTTAACAGGAGTACATATTCACGATTATGGCTGCTCATTAAAGGCTTACAGAAGAGAAATAGCAAAAGATTTATCTCTGTATGGAGAAATGCACCGGTTTATTCCAGCTCTTGCCGGAATAGAGGGAGCAAGAATTGTTGAAATGCCTGTTCTACACCATGCCAGAAAATTTGGCAAAAGCAAATATAATATTTTAAGAACGTTTAAAGTTATACTTGATTTAATGACAGTTGTATTTCTTAGGAAGTTTATGACAAAGCCTCTTCATATGTTTGGCAAACTCGGTCTTTTGTCTTTCTTTGCAGGCTTTGTTATCAGTACTTATCTGGCCTTTGAAAAAATATTTTTTAATACACAGTTAAGTAACAGACCTCTTTTACTGCTGGGTGTTTTGCTTATAGTGGCTGGTATTCAGTTAATAAGCACCGGAATTATTGCAGAAATCCAGATAAGAACATATTATGAATCACAAAATAAGCCAATATATAAAGTCAGGAAAGTTTATAACGGTAAATTATGGGATGAACAAGAGCATCCATCAGAATTTCAAAAGGAATTCTGATCCGGTTAAATCTTAATATCCATTTAATTAAATTATTTACTTATTTTTCTCAAAGCATCTTGCAGAGTTTTTTGAGTAAGTATATTCTTTGTTAGATTTTCTGAAACACTTATAAAAGAGGCAACGGTTTCTTTTGTTAATGCTTGAGAAATTTCAGTAACCTCGGTTAATGCCTGAGCTAACTTACCAGCTCTTATCTGATATACATTTCCTTCACTCAAACTTGAAAGTCCCTGATCTTCAGGTAATGCTGGTATTTGATCATAATGTTTTTTAAAAAAACGGGTAAATAAATCTGAATCATCTCCCCATAGAATTAATTTACTATTTTTAGGGCAGAATCTGATCCCGTCTTTTGGATCTAAATGAATGGCTATATTATTTGAATTTGTATTTTTTGGCAATGCATCGTGCAATATAGCTGGTTCAAAATCATCATCATTGGCAGTTATTACACCACCTTTGAAATTCATACTACTGTTTACAGACATATTCATGGTATCATTTTCCTTAATAAAAGTTTTAACTGTTACTTTATAAAATACTCTCAAAAATAAAAATTGCTGTTTTATAGTAACATATTAAGTAATTTTAATACTTCAAACAGCAGAATATACAATTTTGTGGAATGCTCTTAAACTTTAGTAAGTTGATCGATTGATCCGATAAAATAGGTACTTTCACGTTATTTGAAATATCAAAGGGGTAAAAATATCTTGTCTGGTAAATACTGGAAATTACTTTTAAAAATAATAATAAGTATGCTATGTATAACTTTTCTTTTCAGTAATTCAGACGTTACAGAAACTCTGGGATTTATATCAAAATCAAGTCATATTATATGGCTAGCCGGAATACTTTTGTATCTTGTTGGACAGACAATATGCGCTTATAAGTGGAAAATTCTTGCTAATGAAGCAGGTTTTAAAGGTAGCACAAGAGACTATATTGATTATTACTTTACAGGAATGTTTTTTAACCTGTTTTTGCCGACAACTGTCGGCGGAGATGCTGTAAAATGTTATTACCTTTCAAAAAACGATACAGAGAATAAAAAGGCGGCAGCAATATATTCTGTTTTGGCTGACAGAATCACAGGTGTAGCTGTTCTGCTATGGTTGGCTGCTTTTGCTGTATTTTTACCAGTGTGCAAAGCAGTACCTTTAATAGTTAAATTGTTTATCGTTTTACTGTCTCTGGGCTTAGTAATATTTGCCTTGCTATTTCCTGTTTTACACAGTATTTTTGCGAATAAAAAATGGATAGGCAAATTTTTTGCTGATATAAGTATTTACTGGCAAAATCATGCCCTTATGGCAAAGGCTCTGACATGGTCATTGGTGTTTCATTTGATTACAATCCTTATACACGTACTGATCGGCTATGCAATAGGTATAAAAGTTCCAGTACTTTTCTATTTTGTAATTTATCCGATGTCCGCACTGGCAGGTTTTTTACCGGTGTCATTTAACGGGATAGGACCAAGAGAGGCTACATATATTTACTTTTTAGCATTAGTTGGAATCAAGTCACCGGCAGCGCTGGCGTTTGGTATATTCTGGTTTGGAATTGTCCTTATATCAAGTTTAATTGGTGGAATTTTTTATCTACAACATATGGGACTGGAAAATGAAAAAGATAAACTTTCAACAGTTACAGAAAAAGTATAAAGAAATATCTCTTAACAGTTTTATAGCAGTTTTTGCTGTCAGCATTATTTTGTATTTGTCTGTATATTACTGCTGTCAATACATTTTGGAGCCCGGGGCATATGATTGCCTTATGTGGCTGACAAGTAGCAAAACAGCTTCAAACAATATTGTTACGGTTGTCATTGATAATGATTCCATTAGTCGTGTAGGAAGATGGCCATGGCAGAGAACTCGTTATACAGATATTTTTGAATATCTGGGAAAGTATGGAAAAGCCAAACTAATTGTATTTGATTCACTGATCAGATCTAAAGACAGTAATAAAACTGACAAAGAGTTTTTTAATAGAGTAAAAAACTTAAATAATATTGTATTTAGCACTTTTTTTACCAAATATAACGATGAATACACAAAAAATAATGACAGTGATGCAGAAAAACTTTTAAAAAGTAGATTTTCAATAAAAATTGATGACAAAAGAAAGGAACAGTTTATTAAAAAAACTGAATATTCTGGCTCTGCATATATTCTTGGTGACCTTTTAAAATCCGCAAAAAACCTGGGTTCAGTTCTGGTTTATCCTGATAAAGATGGAATTATCAGAAAGTATGAACCTTTTGTGTATTTTAACGGTTCTTATTATCCTTCACTTGCTCTTGAAGTATTTTCAATACTGAATAAAAATTCTAAATATACTGTAGATAACAAATGGCTAATGTCTGATAACTTTAGGATGCCGGTTTATAATTCTTCTCATAGTGCATACACATATATAAAATGGTATAAACCGCTGGCAGGCAAGATTTATTCCCACAAAAGCTACAGCGCATGGAAAATAATAAAATCGTATAACCAGTTAAAAAAAGGCGAAAAACCTATGTTATCGCCGGATATATTTACAAATAAGATTGTAATTGTTGGTGCAACAGCTACGGCATTAAACGATATTAAGTCTACTTCCTTTGGAAGTAACTATCCCGGTGTTGATATACAGGCTACATGTATTGATAATATTTTGAATAAGGATTTTATCCAGAAACCATCGACAATATTTAGAGCAACTATATTGATTAGTATAGTTTTAGTTACATTTTTACTTGTTCTGCTGCTACAGCCAATATACAGTACGGTTTTGGTTTTACTCCTGCTGGTATCCTACTTTGGAACCTGCATGTTTATAGCATACCCAAACAATATAGCGCTTGATATAACAATTCCTCCTGCTTTTATATTTTGTTCCCTGTCAATAGGATATTGCTGCAAGTACATTTTTGAAAACAGTAAAAAGCGCCAGATTCAGAAAGTAATGACAAAATATGTTTCAAAAGATGTAATGAATGATATTTTAAATAATATTGATGATGTAAAACTTGGAGGAAAAAGGGCAGAAGTAACAGTATTGCTTGCCGACATCAGAGGTTTTACCTCCATTTCCGAAACTTTAGAACCTGAACAGGTAAGTTCCCTGTTAAATCACTATTTTAGTGAAATGGTACCAATAGTTTTAAAACATAACGGCATGGTTAACAAATTTATAGGCGATGCCCTTCTTGCAGTATTTGGGGCACCTGTTGATCATCCCGATCATTCAATGATCGCTGTCAAATGTGCAATGGATATGCTTAAAAGAGTGAAAGAACTACAGCAAAAATGGCTCAACGAAAGTAATACACTTGTCGAAATAGGAATATCCATCAGCACAGGCAATGTTTTTTTAGGAAATATAGGTTCAGAAGACAGGCTGGAATATACTGTCATTGGCGATACAGTAAATATTGCCAGCAGAGTTGAAGCGTTAAATAAAATATTTAACACAAAACTTTTAATCAGCCAGACCACTTATGAACAGGTTAAAAACCATGTAGATGTGATTAAAATAAGTTCTGTAATAATAAGAGGGAAATCAGAACCTATTGATATTTATGAAGTAATAAAAATAGTTGAATAAACAGATTAAGGACAGCGGAAAAAATTCTTCGGCGACGCGAAGGCGGTTCTAACTCGTTCTTGTACGGCTAAGAATTTTTGTAGGCTGCTTCCTGTCTATCAAGATTTTACAAGTAACAAAAAATGCATAAGTATTTTTTATTACTTCCTTAAACAGGTTACAATTATTTTACAGTCTGGTCACTTGTTGATTGTGCCTGTTCCGGTGTAATCATTTGAACTTTATAAGTAAATCCTATTTGCTGTAATACCTGGTAAGCACTAAAACCAAGCTGTGTTTTAGGTTGTGATCTTACAACATCAACCAATTTGGGAACAGCTTTTTTAGGGTTCTTTTCTTCTATATATAACAAGGATAATTGATATATGGCTTTGTCCCTGAGTATTGCAGATTTTAAAGCAAGGCTTCTTTCAAGATCAGCCTGTGATTTTGCAGTATCAATATCTTTTAATGCTTTATAAAGGTTTGTATGAAATTCTGTTGCATCTTCAAGCCAGTCTGCAAGAGGTACAATAACAGCTTTAGCTTCCGTAAGCCTGTTGTTTTGCATCAACGTCATAGTCTTGTTAATAGCATCTTCTGCATAAATTAACCCAATTGGGTTAGAACGGTTTGAAAAAGTTTTTAATGACGGACATTCTGACGGTTTAGGTGCACTTACTGATATTTGCCCGACTGCTTTCTGGTTTGCCGTAGAATCGGCAGGTAAAGAAGAACTTTGAGCATAAACACCCTGTACAGCAGCCGTCGAAAGAACTAAGATTGCAGTAAAAATATCTCTTTTAATATTCCTCAATTTTGAACTCCTTTATAGTATGTCAGGCGCTTCCATTTTTATTTGTTAATTAATTCTACAATATTTAAAGACTTATACAAATTTTAAACGCTTTCGCTATGTTATCTGATAAATTGCAAATTGATTAAGAATTAATCAACTATATTAAGGACGTAATAAAAAATACTTACGCATTTTTTATTGCTAGTGAAATCTTGATAGACAAGAAGCAGCCTACAAAAATTCTTAGCCGCCGCCTTCGCGTCGCCGAAGAATTTTTTCCGCTGTCCTTACTATCTGATTATAATAAGTAATTAATAAACAGAATATTCCTCTTGTTGAGATTATTTTTAGTTTTAAAAATAGTAAGGTGGTTAATAGGATATTTATAAATTTATGCTTAAAAGAGACTTATAATTATTGGGTTTGTTTACTATATCAGTTATAACGTGCATGTTACTATATTTTTAATGACTGATACAGTAAAATGAAATATAATTATAAATATATTTTATTTAGGATTATTAAACATGTGGGATTTAATTGTTGTTGGCGGTGGAACTTCTGGAGTTGCAGCTGCAATAGTTTCTGCAAGACATGGGGTTAATACACTTTTAATTGAAAAAATGAGTTTTTTGGGCGGAACTTCCGCTGGTGCACTTGTTACTCCAATGATGAATAATTCGCTTGATAGAGATCACAACCTAACAGGCGGCATTTATTCGGAAATAATATCAAAATTAAAGTTAACCGGACACAGTGCAAAGCATGAAAATGGCAATCCCGGATGGTTTGATCCTGAAATGATGAAATGTATTCTTGATGATATGTGCGAGGAAGCTGGAACTAAAGTTCTTTTTGATACAGTGCTAACAGGTGCAGAGGTTAAGAACGGCTGTATAACTTCGATTAACTGCTTTAACAAGTCCGGTTTTAATAAATTTGAGTCTGAATATTTTATTGATGCAACGGGAGATGCTGATCTTGCAGCATTTACGGGTGTTCCGTTTGAATCAGGAACTGACGGAGAGCATCAGACATTTAGTTTAAGATTTAATATGGCAAATGTTGACCTGGATACGTTTGGGAGTTTCTTAAACCGGATTGATCCTGATTCCGGCGTGTCTTCTGTGTATTATACCCAAGAAAGACAGCTGTTACTGACGACAGCATACACATGGGATGATAAAAGCTGGAAATTAAAACCATATTTTGATCAGGCTGTTAAAGATGGCGTTCTCAAGCCAGAGGACACAGCGTATTTTCAGGTATTTTCAATACCCGGGCAAAAAAATGCTCTTTCTTTTAACTGTCCCAGAATTTATTCGGAAAAATCCCTTGATCCATTAAATATGTGGGATATCAGCCATGCCTATACTATGGGAAGAAAGCAGATAAGACGAATAGCTGAATTTTGCAAGTGTTATCTTACTGGTTTTAAAGATGCTTATATAAGTGAAATAGCGCCAATGCTCGGAGTCAGGGATTCAAGAAGAATAGAAGGCGTTTATAAACTAACTGAAGATGACATTATAAATGCAAAAAAATTTGAACATCCTGTTGCAAAATCAAATTATCCTGTGGATATTCACAACAAAGAAAAAAATAAAAGTGAGCTAAGGTTCTTACCGGAAGGACAATACTACGAGATTCCAATGGAATCATTGATTCCTGAAAACATAAATAATTTGTTTGTAATAGGAAGATCAATTTCAGCTACATTCAAGGCGGAAGCTGCACTTAGAATTCAGCCGAATTGCATGTCTATGGGAGAAGCGGCAGGAAATGCAGTTGCTAAAAAGCTAAAACCTGAATGAGTAAGGAGTAAGCCATGCATGATAATTTACTAATGGCAGCAATCAGCCCTCATCCTCCAATTATTATACCGGAGGTAGGTGGTAAAGAATGTTTAAAAGTCCAGAAAACTATAACAGCCCTTCAAGAGCTGGCAGGACAGGTAGTGTCAGCAAATCCTGGCACAATAATAATTGTAACTCCTCATTCTTACTACGACCCGAATCTGTTTACAGTTTATTCGGAAAAAAAACTGCAGGGCAGTTTTTCCCGTTTTGGTGCACCGCAGGTAAAGTTGTTTTGCCAGAATGATACAGACCTGATCCAGTTAATTCAGGACACTACAAAAGATGACTTCGGTTATCTGAACAAAATTCCATCAGGTGCGTCATTGGATCATGGTACGTGCGTGCCGTTATATTTCATTTTAAAGGCGGGATACAAGGGAAAAGTGATAGTTATTAACTATACATCCCTTTCTCCTGAAAAACATCTGCTTTTTGGCGAAAAGCTTGCCAAAGCTATATCTTTATCGGATAAAAAGATCGCATTTATAGCAAGCGGAGATTTAAGCCACAGGCTTATTCCTGAAGCACCTGCCGGTTATGAACCTGATGCAAAACAGTTTGATGAAATTTTTGTCTGCAGTGTAGAATCAGGAAATTATGAAGATATCATAAATATAGACCTGGAATTAAGAATAAAAGCAGGAGAATGTGCCTATAATTCAATGATGGTTGCTTTGGGAGTACTTCAAAATAAACCTTTGAATAACAGGCTTTTTTCCTATGAAGGGCCTTTTGGGGTTGGATATATGGTCGCAACATTATAAGTATAGAGGAATAATTATGAAACCTGTTGAATTTGCCAAATTAACTGTTGAAAAATATATTAAAGAAGGGAAAACTCCATCTATACCACCTTCCTTAGCTGGTATAGATATTAAAAGAGCCGGAATATTTGTATCCATCAAAAAGTCAAACGGTGATCTGAGAGGATGTATAGGGACTATTTTCCCTACTAAAAAGACAATAGCAGAAGAAATAATTCATAATGCAATTGCAGCTTCTACAAAAGACCCTCGTTTTGAGCCGATTAAAAGATATGAATTAAAAGATCTTGTTTATTCTGTCGATATTCTGCATCCGCCTGAAGATATAAGTTCAATTAAGGAACTTGATCCTGAAATTTACGGTATAATTGTTATTGCCCAGAGCGGAAAGCAGGCATTACTTCTTCCTCATCTTGAAGGTGTTAATACTGTAGAAGACCAGATACAAATCTGCATGAGAAAAGCAGGCATATCTTCAAATGATCCTATATCTGTCAAACGCTTTAAAGTTGACAGATATAAGGAATAGTTTAACAACTGATTATTTTGGGAATAATTAGGTATTAAAAAGTTATGGGGTTTTGTGTATGGTTTCTTCAGTTAATTCGACAGGCAGTATTTTTGTCTCTCCTTATACAACAGGTAATAATGCCTCTCAAAAAGCGCCTAACACTTCTTTAAATTCTTTTGATAAAGAAGATCAGGCAATTATCAGTGCTGAAGCAAAAATGCTTAACGAGCTGGATAAGTTCAATTCCGGCAATGGAGATGCTGTTGATCTTGCTATTACAAATATTACAAGCAAAAATCAGATAGAAGCAGAAGTAAATGTTATAAATACAAAAAAAGAAATGATGGATAAAGTTCTTGAAATCGGGGAATAAGGATTGACTGAATGAGCTTTTTCTAAAAAACTCGAACGAGTTACACAAGTCAAATTGAAAGCTCATCGCTTTCGTTCCGCTTTCTCGATCAAAGCTGCTGAGGATTTTTTACGTTAATATTCATAGATTATATAAAAGTAAATTTGTTTGACAGATAAAGATCGTACAGTCTCCCAGCATAGTATAATCTATTTTATCTTAAATCAAATCAAGTTTGTCCGCAATTTTTGCCGGGTTGTCTAGTTTAATATTGATACTTCCTTGAAATACTAAATTTTAATTGAGGAAGTAATAAAAAACACTTACGCATTTTTTTATTACTTGTGAAATCTTGATAGACAAGAAGCAGCCTACAAAAATTCTTAGCCGCCGCCTTCGCGTCGCCGAAGAATTTTTTCCGCTGTCCTTATATAGCAAAATATACCAAGGGAGTAGAGGCGCATTGGAGAAGAGCGGTTTTTCATATAAAACAGTGAATATTCTTGTTGTCGATGATAATCCTGAGCTGATGCAGGAAGTTCTTCCTGAATATGGTTTTAATGTTTCAGTTGCATATAACGGGATTGAAGCACAAGATAAACTCCACAACAGTATTGAATCATACGACATAATTTTACTTGATATATTAATGAATGAAATGAACGGCTGGGAAGTGTTAAGGTTTATAAGAGAAGATAAAGTGTACAGGCATATTCCAGTCATTATTATAACCGCATTAAATAATGAAATTGATCATGTATCAAGCCTCAAGGTTGGAGCTGATGACTATATAACAAAACCGTTTAATATTCCAACACTTGTTGTTAGAATTGAAGCACTTTTAAGACGTTCTATCTGGCAAAAAACTGATATAAAAGTTAATTTTACTGAAAATAGAACAAAAAAAGATATTTTAACAACAAGAGAACATGAAATTATGAGTCTGGTAGCTCAAGGCGACAGCAATAAAAAAATTGCAGAAAAGCTTTTTTTAAGTGAATTAACTGTAAAAACTCATCTGAAAAATATTTTTAAAAAGATGAATGTGTCAAATAGAACTCAGGCAATTTTAACTGCTATAAATAAAGGATTTATCCGTAATAAGGAGATTTTTAAAGACTGAGATCCTATCTGACTAAAAAAATTAAAATCTGATAATTATTGAGTTCGTATATTCCCAGGTTAATTAGATTGCCTGTGCTTACCGGTTGTATGCTTGCATGATACAGAAAATTGTAATTAATTTACTTCCTGTAAATATTTCTATTAGGTTATGGCATAAATTGTAATAATATGACAGAATATAATAAATGCTCCGGTGATCGTTCAAGTTTTGATCCTTCAACCTATTTAAAAGGGAGCTTGACGCCAGTATGATGCCGTAGACCTAACTTGTATTAGGAAACGAATAATTCACCTGGGGAAGCACCCACCTGTGAGACAATCCACAGGTATCAAAACAACGGTCTATCGGGGCATTTATAGTTTATTTTTGAGGAATAACTTTAGAAATTAAGCTTACATTTTCATAACGATAAAATAAACCTGCAAGTATTCCGCTAAAGCTGGGAACTATTAAAAATAACCAGACTTGAGCTAACGCATGCCCCCTCATAATTAATGCAGGTCCTAAACTTCTTGCCGGATTTACCGAAGTACCTGTTATTGGTAATCCAAACATGACAAGTGCCGCAAGGGCGATTCCTATAGCCAGTCCGGCAAATTGTTGAGGAGCTCCTTCCTGTGTCGATTCTAAAATCACCATAATAAATAAGAATGATGCAATAAATTCAAATATAATAGCTGATATAAGACTATATCCATTTCCATAACCCGCTCCCCATCCATTCTGACCGAGTCCGCTTGCTGCAATATCGTATCCGGATAGTTTGCCTTTAACTATAATTGCTAATAATCCGGCAGCAACAATAGCTCCTAGACATTGGGAGACAATATAGGCAACGGTATCTCTGCCGTTAATTCTTCTTGCAATAAACATGCCAAGTGTAGCCGCAGGATTAATAAGACCTCCTGAAATCGGCCCAATACTGTATGCGGCTGCAATTAAAGCAAGACCGAATGCAAGTCCGATCCCGAGTGGACCAAGTGCTTTTCCTCCAATAGAAGCTGCACCGCATCCAATAAATACCAGAATAAATGTTCCAACAAATTCTGCAATGTATTTCTTCATAACAAACTCCTTATTTTTTGTTTAAGAGATGTTTCGCTAAATACATTAAATATTCAATTAATCATGAGTTGTATTAAGGAAGTAATAAAAAATACTTACGCATTTTTTATTACTTGTGAAATCTTGATAGACAAGAAGCAGCCTACAAAAATTCTTAGCCATACAAGAACGAGTTAGAGCCGCCTCTAATGCCGGCTCAACGCCGCCATTTCGGCTCGTCACTCCCGCTTCGCACCGCCTTCGCGTCGCCGAAGAATTTTTTCCGCTGTCCTTATTTATCTGCACTATCAGGGACAGATAAACAACTGGTGGAACGTAATTTACACTTTTGAAAAGAACTTCCTGGTTTGCAAAACATAAATTTGAATATTAAAAATCTTTCATTCAAAAGATCAATGAGTTCTGTACCTATACAGTCAAATTTTGTTAATGCATTATCCGCCTTATATAACAAATTAGATGGAATATCAGGAACTTTTTTATTTATGACATCAAGGTTACAATTTGTCATATAAAGTGATTCATTAGTATTTTTTATGATTTTTGACGTTTTTTTAATAGTATCATTAGCTTTCATGATACTCTGATTTACTTCAGGCATATTCCTGTTAATTGATTCCAGATTTGTAACAGTTTTATCTATAGATTCAGGAGCATTGGAAATTGTTTTATTTATAGATTCCCTGTTGTTCTCCAGAATCTGGTTGAGATTCTTAATAGATCTGGAAGAATAATTCAATGTAGATTTAATATCGTTCTTTACCTGTGGATCATCTGTTATTTGTCTTAAATTGTTTAAAATAATGTCTATATTATCACCTGATTTCTTAATTTCATTAAGAAATCCTCCTTTATTAGTTTTTAATATATTGTTCATAAAACTGGTTAAATCTATCAAATTTTTTATGAGTATTTTTAATTTGCCTGTTTCAAATTGATCTATCAAATACTTGTCTATTCTTTCGTATGAAGCAGTTCCTTTTATAACATCACCATCAGATAGCAGTTGTGATGAAGGATATTTTGGATAACTTATTGAAAAAAATCTGGCACCAAAAAGATCTTCTGTTTTTAGTATTATTGCAGCATTCTTGGGAATCTTTAAATTTTTATAATTAATATCGAGATAAAAAAGGATATGTTTCTGATCGTCTGAAAGAGTTATTTTAGAGACATTACCAACCTGATATCCTCTGTAATAAATTTCAATTTTGCCTCTTACAAGTCCATGTATTATTGGTGGTACATCATCAAAAGTAACAATTATTGTCATTTGCGGTTTAGAATTAAATTTATAGAGAAAATATCCTCCCAAAATAAGTAGTAAAGAACAAATAACTACTATGAACCGCTTTCTTCTCATTCAATCCTAGACCTTACTTTTTTTAAATCATTATCAATAATTTATCTCTTTGTATTAACTCATTTCCCTGGATATATAGCATTAATCCAAGAATTCTTTTCCATTTTTTCACTATTAACAGCCTCATGATCATTATAAAATTCGATTGTAGTGAGATTATTAGAAATTAAATTACAATTTCTGGTCAATAAGAATATTAACTATTTTTATTAATAATAAAAATTAGTAAGTCAGGTAAGAATGTTTACAATATCATTAAAATGCAAATGTTGTGTTCCAACCTGAATATCATAAATAGTACCTATTCCCTGACTGCTATGTGAAATATAACGGCTTGTATCACTGAAATACTTGTCAATTTGAACAGATCCATACTTACCTGCACTAATATAAAGAGCATCTACATTTTTATCATAATCTGTATCTATAGCCTTAAAATATAGACTATTCAGGCTAAAAGTTGAAAGATCAAGCATATTATGTTCTGTAGCGCTATTATTACTTATTGTACTACCATTGTTTGTAAAATCTCTGATAACATCGTGTCCAAATTTGTAAAAATAACCGTAAGGATCACTAATTGTATCGGTGATTTTTCCTATAACGAATCCCCTATAAATATCCCATCCACTACCTCCGCATAGAGTATCATTACCATTTGATCCGATTAAAGTATCATTTCCGGCATTGCCGTACAGCTGGCAGTTGCTTACTGAGGCCTGTATCCAATCATTGCCGTTTCCACCTTCAAGAGTATCTTTCCCGTATCCGCCGCCAAAAATAATATCATTTCCGTCATACCCCTTAATATGGTTTGCATAGCAATTTCCATTAAGTTTATTGTTTAATCCGTTGCCATATAAATCTTTTAATCCTGCTATTATTAAATAACCGTTTTCTACGTTGGCAGGTAATGTGTATGATATATAAGAATATACTGTGTCAATTCCCTGATTTGCATATTCTATAACCTTATCTCCTGCATTATCTACAAGGTACATATCATTACCTGTACCTCCATACATTGTATCAGATCCTTCTGTACCCCAAAAATGTTCAACAAAACTTAAATTGTCAGCGGTGAAGAATCTGTCATTACCGCTTCCTCCATACAATACATCATTTCCTTTATTTCCCAATATAATATCATTACCACCCTGCCCATCTATAATGTCGTTACTTGAATAACCGTTAATGTAATTTGAATATTTAGTACCTCTTATCACTGCCATTTTTTTCTCCTTAAAAATTATAAAGATATTTGTTAAATTAAACATATCAAATAATAAATATTTTATTATCTCTATATGTTTAATTTAACAAATATCTTTATAACTATATTCCATAATGTAATATTTGATTTCGAAAAGGAATCATACAAGCATTATCAAAGATTATGTGCAATATTTTTAAAGTATTTAGTATTATTACAAACTGTCAAGACTTTTTTAAGATGGTCTAAAAGACTTATAAATCTTCAAAAAAGGTAAATTTATTGGTCAGTAGGTTTATCCTAAATGTTTTTACTTTTTGATTAGTTAACTGATTATTTTGTGAAATCTTTTATACAAGCCGGCATGTACAGATAACTATGATAAGTGCCTGGTTTTCCTGATAAATACAATTAATAAGATATTTTATTAATAGAAGGAAAGCGAGTTAGAATGGTTACAAAGAACAATTTAACTGATACCATTACAGGTACATTTGGAGATGATACCCTTAATGGAGGTTTTGACACAGGTTCACATACCCTGATCGGTATGGCTGGAAATGACGTATATTACGTATATAATCCGGCAGATATTGTAATTGAAAATGCTAATGAAGGTAACGATTCAATATTTTCGTACATATCTTATATGTTGTCCTCAAATGTAGAAAATTTAACTTTGTTAGGTTCAGATAACATTGATGGAACCGGCAACAATCTGAGCGACCAAATTATTGGGAATAGCGGAAATAATTTACTTACCGGCGGAATCGGCAATGATACTTTAGACGGTGGACCTGGCGCTGATACAATGATCGGTGACAGGGGCAATGATGTATATTATATAGATAGCTCGGATGATGTTATCATTGAAAATGCTAGCGGCGGTACAGATACTGTTTATTCATCAATTACTTATTATATGCCGGATTATGTTGAAAGACTGTTTTTTACCTTGCTTGGAGACAAAGATGGTTATGGAAACAGCCTTGATAATTATATAAACGGAAACTGTTTTGCAAATTATATAGATGGCGATGCTGGAGATGATACTATCTACGGGTCATTAGGAAATGATACTCTTAATGGCAATTCAGGTACAGACAAAATGTTTGGCGGAATGGGGGACGATTTTTTCTATGTTGATAATACCGGAGATGCTGTTATTGAATACTCGGAGCAGGGAACTGATACAGTTATTTCAACAATATCATATACTCTGCCGAATAGTGTTGAGAACTTGATATTAGCTGGTGACAACACTATAAACTGTTATGGCAATTATTTAGATAATGATATTTTGGGAAACAGTGCAAACAATATACTCAGAGGTTTGGCAGGAAACGATACAATTGATGGCGGAATGGGTGCAGATTCCATGCTTGGAAGCATAGGAGATGATGTTTATTTTGTAGATAATGCTGGAGATATTGTAATTGAATCTCCAGATCAGGGAAATGATACTGTTTTGTCCTCAATTTCTTATATAATTTCTGATAATGTAGAAAATTTAGTATTGTTGAATGAAGATAACATAAATGGAATAGGAAACAATTTAGATAATTATATTACTGGAAATGTTGGAGATAATTTATTATCCGGCAATGGTGGAAATGATGTTCTTGATGGAGGTACCGGCTCTGATATTTTAATAGGAGGTGCCGGTAATGATACATTCATTTTTGATAAAGGTTATGGGAATGATACTATTCAGGACAGCGAGAACATAGATTCTGTAAAATTTGGCGATAAAATTGCTTTAAGTGATTTGGGAATATTTAGAGATGGAAATGATCTTTATATAGACATAAAAAATAGTTCAGACAATTTAATGATTCAAAACTGGTTTTTAGGTGATCAAAACAAAATTGGAACTTTTGTATTTAAGGATGGAACAGTACTTACTCCGCAGGATATTGCAAATATTATGCTTCATCAGCATGGTATGCCTCTAAATGGCAATATTGATAATATGATTGGTACTTCTGAAAATGATGTTTTCTTTGTTGATAATGTGAATGATTCAGTTACAGAATATTCAAACGGAGGTTTGGATGAAGTAAGATCACTTATTACATATGATTTAACTTCTAATGTAGAAAATTTAACGTTAATAGGTTCTGATAATATTAATGGTACAGGTAATAATCTTAACAATAATATTCTGGGTAATAGCGGAGATAATTTGATTTCAGGCGGTGCTGGAAATGACACTATAGATGGAAGTAGCGGTATTGATACTTTAGTTGGCGGTTATGGCAACGATAATTATTATATTGACAATCAAAATGATATTGTAATTGAGTACGCAAATCAGGGAATTGATATGGTCTTTACTTCAGTGAGTTACACTTTATCTGATTATATTGAAAAACTCGATTTGCTGGGAACAGAGAATATTGATGGATATGGAAATGATCTGACAAATATTATGTGGGGAAATAACGGAGATAATCTTCTTAATGGTATGCGTGGAGACGACACCATTTATGGATATGACGGTAATGATACACTATATGGCGGGGTCGGCATTGATAAAATGTTTGGCAATACTGGAGATGATACTTATTATATTGACAATGCCGAAGATGCAGTAATTGAATATTCAAATCAGGGAACTGATGAAGTCAGATCTGCAATATCGTATACTCTTGGCAATAATGTAGAAAATTTAATCCTGCTTGATAACAGCAATTTATCCGGCGCAGGCAACGGCCTTAACAATGTAATTACAGGAAACTCCGGAAATAATAATTTATACGGCGGAGCCGGTAATGATACCATTTTAGGCGGAGCCGGTAATGATACTCTTGATGGAGCATCAGGCTGTGACAGCCTTATAGGTGGGACTGGAAATGATCTTTTAAAAGGCGGCAGCAATGAAGATACATACGATGGTTATGAAACAGCAGGTTTTGGTATGGATACCATATACGATACATCAGGTACTGAAGACCGACTTGAACTTGGAAACTATGATTCTTCGGTTCCTGTAATAACCGCTGTTGATCTTGACCATAATGGCAGAGTTGACGGATTGCTAATTAGTTTTAACGATAATGATTCTATTTTGATACAAAATTACTTTGGCAACACCAAAGCAGATCCGCATTTAAGCAACACAGGCTACGGACTTCTGGAAACAATACATTTCAGCAATGGAGATTATCATTTTCAGGATATACAAAGTTTAATTTAAAATTTCTTACAGAATAACAGCGCCTTTTGTATCTATATTTACTGATCTGATATCAGCCTTGATACCCAGAACTTCCCAGACTGATTTTACATTACTTTTTATCTCTTCGATGTTATTATTTTTAGATATAACAAGAATACTTGGTCCTGCGCCGCTTAAGACAGCTCCGATAACGTTGTCCATATCTTTAAGGCTGGCTGTAATATCGTCAAAACCAGGCACGAGCCTGCTTCTGTACGGTTGATGTATTTTATCAGTTAAAGCCAGCTTCATTAAATCTGAATCATTTTGATGGATTGCCTCAACAAACATTGCGCATCTTTTTGCATTAAATGCTGCATCAGCAATTGAAATTGTTTCCGGCAGAACAGACCTTGATATTGAAGTTGCAAGTTCATAGTCTGGAATACAAATGGTTAACTTCCAGCTGTCAGGCCATTCAAGCTTCTTATAAACAATACTGCCATCATCTTCAGCAGAAGTTATAACAAAGCCTCCAACCATAGCAGGCGTTATATTATCAGGATGACCTTCAACTTCGTTTGCAATAGAAAGTAAGGCAGCTTCATCCGCCGGATTACCAAGCAGTTCATTTGCAGCAAGAATTCCTCCTACTATTACAGAGGCACTGCTTCCAAGTCCCTTTGCAACAGGGATATTTGACTGAATATTTATCCTTAAAGCTGGTGGTGTTTGCCCTGTATAGTTATAAAGTAACTCTACCGCTTTGTATACTATATTTGACTTGTCTGTTGGGATAAGAAATCCTGATATTCCCTCGTCATGCTCTCCCAATATATTTATTTCCAGTCCTGATGTTGGAAAAACTGTTTCTTCCAGAGTAACTGTATTATATATTGGTATTGCCATACCGAAACAATCAAATCCAGGGCCTATATTTGCTGTTGAAGCAGGGACTTTAACGCTTACTTTCACCGTATTTATATCCTTATTTAATCTTAAACTGTTTTATGGCGCAGCTATACTGCTTTGTGGCGCTACAATTGACATTACATAAGGGCAACTGAAATATTTATTTGCTGTTTGTTTAACATCATCAATTGTAACTGAATCAATCAAATCGGGGAAGTTGTAATTAAATTTGTATCCTTTCCCGATTGATTCAAACCATGCCAGATAATGTGCCTTATTCTGGTTTGTTTCCTGTGATAGCAGGAAATGTCCGATTATTTCCTGTTTTTGTTCATTAAGCTCCTTTGCACTAATACCTTCACACTTAATTTTATTTATTTCATTATTAAAACCGTTAATGGCTGTTTTTAAATTTACCGGGTTAGTTCCTAAATATAACATAAAAACACTGGTATCAAGTCTTGACGGATAAGCACTGCTAATCTGGTATGCAAGCCCCTGTTTTTCTCTCAGGTTTACAAATAATCTTGAACTCAGACCGCTTCCAAGTAAAGAATCAATAATTTTTAAGCTTGCATAATCTTTACCCGAAGTAATTCCGGGAACAGGCCATCCCATGACCATCCATGCTGCTGCTATGTTTTTGGGGGTTATTGCTGATTTATTTTGATTCAGAGGGATAAACTGATTTTTTAAGCAGTTTATATCAACAATTTTTCCTTGTTTCTGGGGGAAATAGGCGTTAATTTTGTCTGAAAGGTCTTTGTTATTAATATTGCCTGATACTGCCATAATCATATTTTGGGGGATAAAATAATCTTTATAAAAGTTAACCATTTCATCTCTCGTTATGGAAGGAAGACTTTTTTCAAGCACCTCGCCCACATACCCGTAAGGATGGTTTGGAAACATTTCTTTATAAAATTTCTCTAAAGCAAGCGGCAAGGGATTATCTCTTGAAGCCTGTATCCCTTCCAGCTCATCAGTTCTAACATTATCAATATCTTCCTGCTTAAACAAAGGGGCGTTAACTATGTCAGCAAGAAGCTCAAGAGCTTTGTCAAAATCCTGTGCTGTCGACTTAATTTGAATTTCAAAATAATCAGGATTAGAGGAAGGTGCAATTATAATTCCCGAGTTTTCAAGTTCTTTTGATAATTGAAGAGCAGACCTGTTTTTGGTTCCTTTTAAAAGAGTTCCTGCTATCAGATCAGATATTCCAGGCTTTGGGTCTAGTAAATCTCCACCTTTTACAATTAAACTCATTGAGATGATGTCGTTAGACGTGTTTTTTTCAGAAATTAATACAACTCCATTGTCTAAAACAGATTTTGTTACGTTTTTGTATGTTTCTTGATGTTTTGGCGCTGCGCTGGCGGTGCTGTTTTCAGGCAGAAGTACTGCTGTTACTGCTGCATTTGGTGAAAGATATGTATTGACTGCCTGTTTTACATCATTAGCTGTTATTTTGTTTAAATTTTCAATATATTTAGTGTAATAATCTATATTGCCGGATGTGGTCATAACGTATCCGATTGAATTTGCAATATTTTCCGTGGATTCACTGCTGTATAAAAATTGCCTCTGAAGCTGGGTTTTGGCTCTTTTTAACTCTTCCTGCGTTATTCCCTGTTTAAGCTTTTCTACTTCTTTCATTACAGCCGTTTTTACTATGGCATAATTTTTAGGGTCAAGGTTTGCGTCAATTACAAATACACTGTCATCCCTCATTGACTCGTTTCCTGCATCAATAGAAGTTACTATGTTAAGTTTTTCCTTTATATCCTGATAAAGCCTTGAACTTCTGCCACCGCCAAGCACTACTGCCGCAATATCCAAAGCGTTATTTGTCTTCTGGTCTTTTATAGGCACGCCTTTAAAAGCTACATCAAGATAACCAATATTGTAATTTCCCTTTTCAACTATTTCGGCGGGCTTTTTGATTTCAGGTTCACGAGCGTACTGTAACTGCATTGGCTTTGTTGCTGAACTTATGAATTTTTCTTTAACAAGATTTAAAGCTTTATTAGTATTGATATCACCAACAATAACGGTAATCATATTGGATGGAACATACCATTTATGATAATATTTGAGAATTTCACTTCTTGGTATACTTCCTATTATTTCAGGCGTGCCAAGAGTGTCGTATCTGTATGGATGAGACTTGAATAAAAGTTTTGTTATATTATCAGATTGAATTCTGGCAGGATTATCCTCAGCTCTTCTTATTTCTTCCTGAACAACCTTGCGTTCCCTGTTTAGTTCAGGTTCAGGAATCTGCGCATTCAGCAGCATGTCCGAATGCAGATCAAGGGCTGTATCAAAATCCCTGCTTGGCATAGTTATATAAAAATGAGTAAAATCCTTGCTTGTTGCGGCGTTAAAATGCCCTCCCCCGGATTCAATAATTTTATCTATTTCACCAACTTTATATTTTTTTGTTCCTTTAAATAAAAGGTGTTCCAGAAAATGAGATACACCGTTATTATTTTTATCTTCATTAACTGAACCTGTTTTTACCCATGTATCTATGGTTACAATGGGATTTGCATGGATTTCCTTTATAATAACCGTATGGCCGTTCTTTAAGTGAAAAACATTAATATTATCTGTAAATTGAGCAGCATAACAACTTGAACCTACTGATATAATTACCAGTAAAGCTAGTATTATATTAAAAATTCTTCTGCACATCTATATCCCCAATCTTTTATAAATTCCCTCAATATTTCTCAAATAATAGTTTGGCTCAAAACACTCATTTATTTCAACATCACTTAAAATTTTTCTGATTCTTTCATCCTTAAGAAGATTTTCCCTGAAATTACCGCCTCTGGTATTCCATGCCCTGTGGGCATTTTCCTGGACAAGCTTGTAGGCATCTTCTCTTAGCAGTCCTTTATTTGTAAGTGTGAGCAATACTCGCTGGGAATGAACAACTCCTCCATAAAGTTCCATATTTTCCTTCATATTTTCGGGGTAAACCTGAAGATTATCAACGATGTTCTTAAACCTGTTTAACATGTAATCGAGCAAAATGGTGCTGTCCGGTAGGATAATTCTTTCAACGGAACTATGGCTAATATCTCTTTCATGCCAGAGCGGAATATTCTCGAGAGCGGCAATAGAGTTTGATCTTATTACTCTTGCAAGCCCACATAGATTTTCCGAACCTATAGGGTTCTTTTTATGCGGCATAGCAGAAGATCCTTTTTGCCCCTTTGAAAATCCTTCTTCTGTTTCCAGAACTTCTGTTCTCTGAAGATGTCTTAATTCAATAGCAAATTGTTCTATAGTCGAGGCAATTAAAGCTAAAGTCTGCATATACTGGGCATGTATGTCTCTCTGGATAACCTGGGTAGAGATTCTAACCGGGGTAAGACCAAGTTCCCCACATACCAGCTTTTCTATTTCAGGGTCTATGTTGCTGTACGTTCCAACAGGCCCGCTTATTTGACCTACGCTTATCTGATTTTTTGCTGTTATAAATCTTTCAAGATTTCTTTCAAGAACATCTATCCAGACACAGAGTTTTAAACCGAATGTAATTGGTTCGGCATGAATCCCGTGCGATCTGCCTATCATAACAGTATTTTTATGAAGTTTTGCTTTGTTTCTGACTGAATTAATTACTTCTTTTATATCTTTTTCAAGAATTACATTTGCCTGTTTAATCTGAAGGGCTAGAGCAGTGTCAACGACATCTGAACTGGTCATTCCCATATGAATAAATCTTGAAGATTCTCCGACATTTTCGTTTACGCTGGTTAAAAATGCAATAATATCGTGTTTTACTTCTTTTTCTATTTCATCAATTCTGTTTACGTCAAATTTTGCTTTTGTTTCTATTTCTCTAAGATCTTTGTCAGGTATATTACCAAGCTTGTTTTGTGCCCTGCAAGCTGCAATCTCTACATTCAGCCAGCATTTGTATTTATTTCCCTGTTCCCAGACAGCAACCATTTCTGGAAGTGAATATCTTTCAATCATATATATCCTCTCAAATCGTAATTTTAAATACTCAATTAGATTATTTTACACTCTTATTTATATATCAAATTGTTTATCATGTAAAACAAAAAGACACACTGTTAACAGTGTGTCTTTTTAAAATTTAATAAGAGAACTTAAGCAAGTTTATTTAATTTATGATTGCTTAAATTTTGTTTGTTCATTTTAGCAGGAGCTGCTTTGTGATCATGAACCTGAACATTGTCTTGTTTTTGTACTGCTGCTTTTTTTTGTGTTGCTGCAGTCATTGGGATAGCACTAACTTTCATCTAATTATCCTCCAATGTGAAAATATAACTTAAAAAAGATACAATATAATGCTACACTTGTCAAGATTCCTGACTGTACTTAATTTACAAATTTTTTTAATAACCAAATTTATACTGAGAGACTACAAATTACGCAGCGCTGCCCAATTTGTAGAAGTTTCGAATATTCTGGATTCAAGTTTATGGTAAAACCTTGAAGAATCCTTAAGTATTGCAGAGTACAAAAGAAAAAAGCTTCTTCTAATTGTTTCACAGCAGTTTTTGGTGCTATAAATTATTTTTAAAAAAATTCAAATCTTGTTTTAAATTTTACTTGATAACATAATTCAAATTAATATTACTTAACATAATATTGTTCCTAACTTAAGTAAGTATTATTATGAAAAACATAAACAATTCATAAATTCCCCCTATAAGCTTATCACATCATATGGTGATAAAGTTAGGTCGCAAGGCCTAAAGCCCTCCACTTAAGACCCATTTCCCAAGGGTCTTTTTATTTTGCTTAATTTTGAGACCACTGAAAAGATGAAAGGCAGTAGCGAGGAACGTGACAGCGGGAGCGATGAGCTTTCAGTTTGACTCGCATAACTCATTCATGCCAGTAGCAATACCTTGATACCGTATTGCATAAAAAGTGCTAAATTTGGATGTACACAGATATCTTAACAATTTATTTTTTTAGTAAATCCGTAACAAATTGAGACAACTTTAGACTGATAAGGAAGTAATAAAAAATGCGTAAGAATTTTTTATTACTTCCTTAATGAACCTATTTAGGAAAAACTTCGTTTAAGAAAGTATAAGGTTACTATTATCTCAGGATTGAAAGGAAAAGATGTTTTATGAAAAAAATTGCTGCTTTAGTTTTTACATTTGCTGTCTGTCTTGGTTTAACCCCAAATGCATTAGCTGATGTGTACAATCCGACACTTTCTGATACTGTGCTGGGCGTAATTAATACAGTATTAACCAATCAAAATTCCTTATATTCACCATATAATTACTACAATCGATATCCCGTATACAATTATACAGACCAGATCGCTTTAAATAACTATTATAACCAGCGGCAAGCTATTATTGATCGTGAAATGCATTTAAAAGCTGAAAAAGAGAGACTTAAAGCTGAACATAAAAGACTTGTTGAGGAACGCAAACTAACCAAGCGATATAACAAATCATATCCTTACAACAATCATGAAAATTTATACTTTGCCAGATACAGATAAAGAATATATGAAAGTTCTATGGGTAATACAAAAGACGTGTCGCGAAATAATTTTTTATCGAAAACAAGCAAAAACTTTTCTTGTTTCATATTGTACTTTAGGCTGGTTGTAAATGAAAGTTCCAAAGTCCTGCACATACTGTGATGAATTTATCATCTATACCATTTTTATTTCTGTATAAGTCAGTCAGGCATCTAAAGCGTTTCATTCCACCTATTGCGTGTTCTATCACCATTCTTATGCTTGAAATAATTTTGTTTTCTTCTTTTTCTTCTGGCGTTAATTCTTTTCCTTTAGGTTTCTTTTTCGACATAAATACTGTATTTCCGTTTTTGATAAGCTTGTTTATTCCTTCATACCCTTTGTCTACCCATATATTTATTTCTTTGGGAATATTATCAAGTGTACCTTCTTTTTCTAATTGAGGTTTATCATGTATTTTACCGTCTTTTGTAGGTGATACAAGGATAATTCGTTTGTTTTCATCACTGATAATTGTATTTTTCCTTGTATGGGCTTTTTTCTTCCCTGAATATTGATTCTTCTGTTTCTTTGGGTTTTTAGGGCGTTGGGTCTTTCTTTCCGTACCATCAATAAAAAGATCTTTTACTTCTGGAAATGCCTGTAATAATTCTTCCATACTGCTTATCTTTCTTTTTGGCAATACCAGTTTTCTGCCTAATGCTTTTTCTAAAACTATCATTAAAGGTTTATACCATCTTTGAGGCTGACTTCTGTGGACTTCAAAAATGAAACCTGCAAGATCAAATGTTGGGTATGTTTTTAGGTAAAATAGAATGAAAAACAACTCATATGCTGCTGTTGGCAAAGTATGTTTTCTTCCTCCCCCAACAGTCCTTTTTCTAACTTTATTAACTTTTTCTGATTTATTTAATTCCTGTAAAATACTTTCAAATATTGCCAATAATTCATTAAATTCCTGCACGGTCATTCCTGTCAGAGATTTCATAAGTCTATCACTCGTAAAAGCCCTATCTATCAACATTCTACCCCCCCTTGAAATGTAACAATATCTTTGTATTACTTGATTTTAGAGGAAATATCATTTATAGTCATAATGTAAAAGGTTTATTTTACGACAGGTTTAAAGATTATAATTTATATAACAGCCCTTGAATAATCATCTTCAAATCTTACTATATCATCTTCCCCCAAATATTCGCCATTTTGGACCTCAATTATAATAACTTCCTCATCACTGGTATTTTCAATGCGATGAAGCTGACCCCTCAAAATTGTTGCACATTCTCCTTCTGAATGTTCCTGCACCAATTCTCCGCATCTGAGTAAGGCTTTACCTTTAGCAACTATCCATTGTTCATCCCTGTGGTAATGAAGCTGAAGACTTAATCTTTGATGTGGCTTCACAATAAGCTTTTTAACTTTATAACTTTCTTTTTCTTCCAATACCGTAAAATATCCCCAGGGTCGGTATTCAGTAATACTTTCTTTTTCCAGCGTGGTTAATCCCATTACATCCCCCTAACAAGTCTTATATAATTTTAGCACATCTTATCATAATTGATAATAATTTTACAAAAAAGGATTAAATGCATAATATAATTAAGACTTAATTGATAATTTAAACCCTCAAAAGAGGGTATTAGAGACAAAAATATATATAATAATCTAAAAATCCTCCTCAGTGACTCTGGAAAGAAAGCGGTGTGCTTAAAACCGAAAAGTGGCAATAAGCCGATGTCAGAGCCTTAGCTCATTCCACTGCAGCAGCAGGAGTTACAGAATTTAAAGCGAATGCGTTGAGTATTCGCTTTAAATTCTGTAATTCATTTCAGGTAATAAAGATTTTTTGTTCATTTTTATGTATAATTATTGAGTTCATTTACTATAGAACGAGTTTAAATTTAAATCCTCTTACTTTTCAGAAAGATCTCCGAAATTTATCACTCTCGATTCCGCATGCAACTTCTGTTTTCCCTCAAAATCCAAATTTTATTTCGAGAATGGAATGAAAAGTGATTCATTTTTTGTAAATTAAGGAACAAAATATTAAAATGACGTTTAATCACTATTTTGAAAAAAATTCACCATATAAACTACCTGATAACAGGGGACGTTTTGGCCAGTTCGGGGGGAAATATGTCCCTGAAACACTTATGCCGGCGTTAAAGCAACTTGAAACTGCGTTTAATCAGGTCTGGGACGATGAAAATTTTTTAACTGAACTCTATGGACTCATGAAAAATTACGCAGGACGACCAACTCCTTTATATTTTGCAAAAAGACTCACTGAGTATTATGGAAAAGCAAAAATATACTTAAAAAGAGAAGATTTAAACCATACCGGAGCGCATAAAATAAATAACGTGCTGGGACAGGTTCTTCTTGCTCAAAAAATGGATAAAACTCGTATAATTGCTGAAACAGGGGCAGGACAGCATGGCGTGGCAACTGCTACAGCCGCTGCATTATTTAATATTGCCTGCGAAATATACATGGGCGAAGAAGATATAAAACGTCAATCTGCCAATGTTGACAAAATGCGTCTTCTTGGGGCAGAAGTTATCCCTGTATGTTCCGGCAGCAAAACACTCAAGGATGCAACAAGCCAGGCTATCAGGGATTGGGTAACAAATGTGGGGAATACCTATTACGTGCTTGGTACTACGGCAGGACCTCACCCTTATCCTGTAATTGTCAGGTCTTTTCAGTCGGTTATCGGAAACGAGTGCAAACATCAGATTTTGGAGCAGGAAAAGAGGCTTCCTGACTATATAGTGGCATGCGTTGGCGGTGGCAGTAATGCTATGGGCATATTTTACAGTTTTCTGGGGGAAGAAAAAGTTAATTTAATAGGTGTAGAAGCAGCGGGCTTAGGGATTAATACGGATATGACTGCTGCAACTTTAACAAAAGGCAAGCTTGGCGTATTGCATGGTTCAATGGAATATGTCCTTCAGGATGACTTTGGTCAGATTGAAGAAGCTTACAGTATATCAGCCGGACTTGACTATCCCGGAGTCGGTCCTGAACACTGTTACTTAAAAGACACCGGCAGGGTTAAGTATTATTCAGCAGACGACAAAGAAGCTATTCAGGCTTTTCAGCTATTAACCAAACTGGAAGGAATAATTCCCGCAATAGAATCATCGCATGCCCTTGCATATCTTGAAAAATTAATGCAAAATACAACAAAAGACGAGATAGTTGTAGTTAATATTTCAGGCAGGGGCGATAAGGATACAGAGAGAATACTTGAAATTTTAAAATCATAAAAAAAGTTATAATAAAGTGGTTTAACATGCCAAATTAGCTATAAAAGTGAGATTTGTAGATATGGAAGAAACTAAAAAAACTGAAATACAGGAAAAATTTATAAAAGAAGCGGAATTTCTTGCAAGAGGAACGGAGGTTCTACCGGGCGGGGTTCTGGAATTGGCCAGAAAACTTCAGAAATCAAGTGAAACAGGAGTTTCTCTTCGTATAAAATTAGGACTTGATCCCACAAGACCTGACCTTCATCTTGGTCATACTGTTGTAATGAGAAAATTAAGACAATTCCAGCTTGCGGGACATCAGGTTGTATTAATTGTAGGCGGAGCAACCGCTATGATAGGTGATCCTTCAGGAAAATCCGAAACAAGGCCAAGCCTTACAAAGGAAGAAGTTGACCTTAACGCAAAAACTTATTTTGCCCAGATGAGCAAAGTTGTTGACCTTAGCAAAGCAGAAGTTGTAAACAATGCGGAATGGCTTCACCCGATGAAACTGGCTGAATTATTAAAGCTGGCATCCAATATTACTGTCGCTCAAATGCTTGTTAGAGAAGATTTTTCAAAACGCTATAACGAAGGAAAACCTATTTCTGTTCATGAATTTTTCTACCCTCTTATGCAAGCATACGATTCCGTTGCAGTAAATTCTGATATAGAACTGGGCGGAACAGACCAGAGATTTAATGTGCTTCTTGGCAGAGATATTCAAGCTGCTTACGGAAAGAAAGATCCACAGATGGTAATGCTTTTACCTCTTCTTGAAGGTACAGACGGTGTTGTAAAAATGTCAAAATCTTATCCTGAACACTGTATTAGTTTAACAGACAGTCCAAAAGATATTTTGGGCAAGATCATGTCTATACCTGATGGGATGATAATCAGATATTTTGAACTTTTAACCGATGTGTCAACAGAACAGTTAAATGAATACAAAAAAAATCTCGATGCAGGACTGGTAAATCCCAGAGACTACAAAATGAATCTGGCAAAAATAATAGTTACCCAGTACTATTCTGTAGAAGAAGCAGATAAAGCAGAACAGGAATTTGTCAATATATTTAAAAATAAAGGAATCCCTGAAAATATAGAAGAAATGCCGGTCTCTGAAGGTACTGTTTTAGTAGATTTTATAGCAGAAAAAGGGCTTGCTCAGAGTAAAGGAGAAGCAAAAAGGTTAATTCAGGGCGGCGGAGTTAAAATTGATAACAAAAAAGTTACTGATTTAGCTCAAAAGATTGAATTCAACTGCAAAGATTCAATAATCTTGCAGGTTGGAAAACGTAAATTTGCAAAGTTAACCAGCAAATAAAACAATCTAACAAAAACAACTTACAAATTTGTTTTTACCTTATTTTATTGTTCATTTCTTTTATTTATGTTGATTACATTTTTTTTTGAGATAATTATAAAAGTAATATGAAAAATTGGTTTTTGCTGCAATAGTTTAATGATAGAATTTAAATTATTATTTAACATTGGAAAGACAACATGAAGAAAAATGACCTGAATATAAAATCTATCCGGTATAATAAAACTTCAACTATTGTTGTTGTAATATTTATGTTTATTTTCGCAAATTTAATGCCTTTATTTGCTGTTGAAAATAAATATAATAACCAGCTTTTAAAGCTTAATGTAGATAAATCAACCAAAGGCAGGATCAATATAACAGTAACAACATCAAAGCCATATAAAATTAAGCTTAGTCCAATGAAGAGGTCAGATAATGAATACGTAATATTGTTGCCGGATACGTATCATTCAATAACTACAAAACCTGATATTTCCAAAGTAGCAGACTTACAAGACATAGATATCAAACTTATTCCTTATATCGGCTATCAAAATAATAATAATGGTTACACGAAAATTACCATCAAGACAAAGTCAAATAATACAAAATTAAATATTAATGATGAAGTATCAGGACAAAAACCAACTATAAACAGCGAATTGTCTAAATTAATAGGTCAAACCGCTTTAAAACCAAATACAAAAAATATTAATGATAAGAAACCATTGTTACCAAAGAATAAAATTGCTGTAAATAATAGTCCTCACAATAAAGTCATTCAAAAATCTGAGCAAATTAACAATATTTCAGCTAAAAAAATAAATGATACCGAAAAATCAAATAATTTAAATCCTGCTTCAAAACTAGCAGAAACTCCGCAAAAACCCTCAGTTCAAATAGAAAAGTCTGCATCAACACAAACTGCTGAACAATCTGTACCACAAAATCAGGATATAACTCCTCTGCCTACAAAAAATTTACAGCCAGTTGCCAATATAAATCTTGTACCTACACAGAAAGAACCTCCAAAATTAAATAAAAAGCATATTAAATCTGATAATTCCACTATTAAACTTATTCTTATCAGTTTAATAGCTTTGTTAGCTTTATTTATTGTGGTAATAAGATATTTTAAATCACTTTTGATGAAACAAATGCAGCAGGCAGAACAAAAGATTTCTGCTAAAAAAGAAGAAGTTCCCCTTACACAAAAGCCTCAGAAAGTTGTAAAATCTGATCCTCCACGACGAGTACCTGAAAATCCTGATAGCAGACCTGTATCAACTCAGGTACCAATTAACAGAAACAGGCCGAAAGCTGCAGGTAATAGCATCATTAGAGTAATTAAAGGTTTTCAGATTGAAAATGATAAAAGTTTTTATTTAATTCAAACAAAAAGTAAAAAAATGCTTATTGGAACAATAAATTCAGAAGTTTTCCTTTTGAAGGCATTTAACAATATTAATAATCCTAAATTCATCGTAAAAAAAGAAAAGACGCTCAGAACAAAAAACGTATATTATGTACAAATAAATAACTGGCGTTCACTTGTAAGTGTTTCTCAGGATGACATGAAGCTGGAATTGGTTCTTGATAAAACACTTGTTACTCATTAAATACTATGAGACAACTGCATAAACAAATACTATACTAAAAAACCCCTATAAAAAGGGGTTTTTTAGTATAGTATTTGTTTATATTACGTTCTTAATAGCTTTTTCAAGATCAACCGGTGAATTAAATGATTCTTCAGGAATGTCACTTAATAAATCACTTAATCTTTGAAGATTACCTTTTGTAATTTCTACTTCTTTATCACCATACTGGCTTATAAGATCTCTTTTTGAAATTGGGAAATCAACGCCTTTAATTGCCATTGATACTGCTGCTGCACCATAAGCATGCCCCGGTTCAGGTCCACGTTCACCCATTGTATTCCTCCTTTTTTCATAGTTCCTATAAAATTTTTATTTAACTCATAATAAATGATTTAAATTTTAAATCATTGACCAATCCGGTTATATTTGCATGCAAAATTCATAAAAATTTGTATAAGATTACTTTGAGCCTTTTCTTGAATAATTTGGAATAATGTAATCTATTTTTCTATATTAAGGGAGTAATAAAAAATACTTACGCATTTTTTATTACTTGTGAAATCTTGATAGACAAGAATCAGTCTTTATAATTTAATTTGAATGAGAATATAATTCTTTTTCTAACTGGGCAACTAATTTAGCAACTTTTTCTTTCAAGTCTTCGATTGTACCGTTGTTCTCAATTACAAAATCCCAGTCGTTCACATTATCAAGCTGAGTTTCGGTTGGGTCTTCTTCTGAAACCAATCTTGCTCTTTTGGACCTTTCTTCTCTGCTTGATTCAACTCTTATTGTAATTGCACCATACTGTCTGAATGTGTCTAATTCGTACTTAAGCCTTAAGTCCGGTACAATAATGTTTCCTTCTTCTGCAATAACTTTTTTGATCCAGTAATCAGGACTTTCGGCTCTTCCTTTATTGCCAAGGTCAATTAGGTCAGCTCTATATAGCGGTTTATTTCTTTCAATTTCGTTAATTGTAATACCTTTTTTATTTCCAAACTCTTTTTTAATTGCGCCTGCAAGAGCAATTTCTTTAAAGTCAGGGAAATATCCTTTTATAATATCTGCAACTGTATCTTTGCCCGAAAACTGTTTACCTGAAATAACTATAATTTTTTTGTTCATATTTGCCACCTCTTATAGAGCTCGTTAGTAATACCGCAAGCATCTAAAATCTTACCGACTATAAAATTTATATAATCATCAACTGTTTTAATATCTGCATAAAAACCGACTGCAGGAGGAACAATGCTGACTCCGAGATTTGACAGTTTAAGCATGTTTTCAAGATGTATACTGCTTAATGGAGTTTCTCTGGGGACAATAACCAAATTTTTACGTTCTTTAATTATAACATCAGCAGCCCTTGTTATTAAGCCTTCGGCAAATCCTGCAGAGATAGCTGCTAATGTTGCCATGCTGCATGGTGCAATTATCATGCCCGATGTTTGATACGATCCGCTTGCAGGACTAGCCCACAATTCATCATTGAGAAACACTTTAAGATTTTTACTTTTATCAAAAAGATTTATAAAACTTAAAATATTATTTTTTATTACATCAGCATCATGTTTCATCTCGAGGCCAAGTTCCTGCTTTGCAATGTAATAAGCACGTTCTGAAACTATTAATTCAACCTTATAGTCTTCTTTAAGCAAATATTCAAGCAGTCTTATACCGTAAACAATCCCGCTTGCGGCTGTTATTGCCAGAACTATTGGGGTTTCTTTTCTCATTTATTCTTTCCTGTGGTTACTGTCGGTGTGAGAATGTCTTTTTTGGGGATTCTCGATCTAATCTATTGACGGGCAGGTATACCCATTCTGCAAATTATTTCCTTTGGATTTCAGTATATTACATAACATCATCATTATCAATTATCCTGCACCTATTAGTTCCAGACCTTCTTCTATTCTCTGGCTTATTTTTTTGTTTAATGCTGGATAATCTTTTATATTATGGTTCTTTACAAAATTAAAAGCAACTTCTCTTGCCAGTTCAAGCACTTCAGCATCTCTGATAAGGTCAGCAAGAATTAAATCTGGTAAACCGCTCTGTTTTGTACCCATAAATTCTCCGGGACCTCTTATTTCAAGGTCTTTTTCTGCGATAATAAATCCGTTATTTGTCTGCGTCATAACAGACAGGCGTTCTCTGGTCTCCGGTGATTTTGTATCAGCGACCAGAACACAATAAGCCTGCTCGGAACTTCTACCAACACGGCCTCTTAACTGGTGAAGCTGTGATAATCCGAATCTTTCCGAATTTTCTATTATCATTACCGTCGCATTTGGCACGTTAACACCTACTTCGATAACTGTTGTGCTGACAAGAATATGGTATTTGCCTGACCGAAATTCTTCCATCACACGATCTTTTTCAGCCGGAGCCAATTTACCGTGTACAAGACCGATATTCAAGTCGGAAAATACAGTTTTTTGAAGTTTTTCGGCTTCAATTGTAGCTGCTTTTGCTGACAGAGTTTCTGATTCTTCAATTAACGGAAATACAATATAAGCCTGATGGCCTTTTTCTATTTCACTCCTAATCAGCGAATATGCTTTAGTTCTTTCTCTTGCACCTATCAGAGCAGTTTTTACAGGTTTTCTCCCTGGAGGAAGTTCATCAATGACAGTTAAATCAAGATCGCCATGCACTGTTAACGCAAGTGTCCTTGGTATAGGGGTAGCTGTCATTGTCAGCATTTCAGGATTTGCACCTTTGTTTTTCAGTTCGGTTCTCTGTTTAACCCCGAATCTGTGTTGTTCATCAATAACCACAAGTCCAAGATTATTAAATTCAACACCTTCCTGAATCAGGGCATGGGTTCCAATGGCTATATTTATCTGGCCATTTTTCAAATTTTGGCTCAATTCTCTTCTGATTTTTACGCCATGCTTGCCTACAAATAGCCCTACGCTAATTCCAAGCGGAGTCAGCCATGATGTAAAAGTTTTGTAATGCTGTTCGGCAAGAATTTCTGTCGGTGCCATTATAGCTCCCTGATAACCATTCTCTACTGCTGCCAGCAATGCCATGCAAGCCACAACGGTTTTTCCGCTTCCGACATCACCTTGCAAAAGCCGCTGCATTGGTTCAGGATTGCCCAGGTCTTTGAGTATTTCATTAAATGCGGATTTTTGTGCTCTTGTAAGTTCAAAGGGCAGAGAACTGACAAAGTTATCAACCAGTCCACCATTTTTGACATTTAAAACAAGCCCGTCGCTGTTTGTGCTGTATTGCTTTCTCATCATTGCAAGACGAAGCTGGACAAGGAAAAGTTCATCAAAAATAAGCCTCCTCCTTGATTCTTCAAGCAATTCTTCTGAATCAGGGAAATGAATCTGTTTTATTGCGTCAACTTTATCCATAAAGCCCTGTTCTTTTCTGATATATTCAGGCTGAAAATCTGTTACCGCAGGTGCATAAGTTTCTATACAGTTATGAATAGCCCTTCTCAGTGTTTTAACATTTAAATTTTCTGTTAAAGGATACACAGGAACTATTCTTCCTACGTTAAGAGAATCACTTTCACCAAAATCTCCACTTAAAATCTCGATTTGAGGTTTATCAATTATTAATTTGCAGGAATAACTGTCAAGTTTAACAGTGCCGGATAGTATAATATTCCTACCCTGCGGGTATTGGGACTTGTATCTTTCCATAATAAACTTGTTAGACTTTCCATAGAACCAGCTTGCGGAAACTGTTCCTGTTCCATCGTTTACATCAATCGATACGATAGTTAAATTAGGACGGTTTTTACTTGTGAAAACTTTTGTGTATTTTATTGTTCCAAAAATAGTAACTTCCTGCCCGACTTTAAGGTCTTTGACAGGGGTTCTTGTTGCATAATCAAGGTGTTTTCTCGGATAATAATGCAGCAGGTCATCTGCTGTGAAGATTCCCAGCTTATTCAGCAGTGCCCCGACTTTTGGTCCCACACCTTTTACATACATCACATCTACGTCTTCGGGATTTTTTAAGTACATGTCAGTTTTTTTTGCAGGTTTTTCCTCCTCAGGATTCGGATTTTGCATAGATTTTACAAGATGTTTCACTGCCTTCATTCTTGCCGGGAGATCACTTACAGAATACATTTCAAAAGTACTATACAGGTATTTCCATTTGGAATTTTTTGGGTCGGATTTCATAAAATTCCTGATTTCATCCATAACAAACTGGGAAAACTTGCATTTTTTTCCTCTAATATCGATATATCTATGTTTGATCTCAACCTCTACAGCCTTTTTTATAAGCTCCAGATCATTTAATTCAGTGTCAGTCATAAATAATTTACAAAAATTTCATGAATAATGGTAATAAAAAGGTATTTTCATACAAAAAATAACACGTACATCTCACCCAAAGAGATGTGATATAAATAGTTTTACTTCAAAAGGGCGCAAAACGATAGTAAAAATAAAATATCAGAGTATATTATTTTTGTTATTTATTATAGCATGTTTATTGTGTTTTTGTAAGATTATGAGTGGGATTTGTTGGTTGAAAGCTCTATTTCCTTTGGTGGAACTGAGATTTCAGCATACACATTATACACAAAGGGCTGTACACTACTCAAGTTTTGGAAATATACCATTCGCAAAAAGTTGGAACAAGCAGGCAGAATTCAAACTATTGCTACTTATCTATTTCATAATAAAAATACTATTGAGACAATTTATGTTATCGAAAAAGTCAAATACTATAATTTACAAGTAAGCTAAATTATTATATTACTAATGTTTTTTTGATATTATCTAGTAATGAAACATAATTATGTTATTTCATTTTTAAATGGTATTGAACTGCCTGATAAATCTGATAATGTAGAATTAGGCAATTTTATAATTTGCAATTATAAATATTTGAAAAATCTTTCACCAGAAATTCTTAGAAAAGAAGATCATGGGTACACCTATATATTATATAAAACCACTCAAAAAGTAAGAACGAAGCATTTTGAAAGTATATATTGTAAGGCAATTAATGAATTTATGAGAATAATGCTTTATTATGGTGGTAAAAGAGCTTTTTCTGTTCCTGATTTTTCTCATCTTTTTAAAAACAGTAAAAATTTTTATAGCACAGGAGAAGAAATAAGTTTTACATTTAGAAGTAATACATCTAGTTCTTATTTTAAGAAAATTAAGTTAAATAAGTCTTTATTTAAAATTAAAGGTAATAACATAATTTTACTTGATTATATAGATAATGAACCAAATACTCAAATAGAAAAAAAATTAAATTGGCAGTTCAATGGATTGGTCTTTCCCTCGATAACAGAGATTTGGTCGAAAGCTATATTGAATTGTGTTTTGCTCTTGAAGCATTGCTTACTGATAAGGATCAACATCCCTTAGAAAGAGGCTTATCATATCAATTAAGGGAATTTGGTGCGTTTTTAGCTTCTGATGATTATGAAGAAAGAATTGCCATTCAAAAAGAAATTAAAAAATTATACAGCATACGTTGTACAATTGTTCATCAAGGTGTAGCACCAAACCTTTCAGAAGATGCTTATTATAAACTATTGAATATTATAAAAAGCATAATAGCTAAATTATTTTTCTTATTAGAAAATAAAAATATAGATAATTTTATTAAACTAAAAAATCATATTGATAAAATTAAGTTTTCATAGTTTCAAATAGGTTAAAACTATTTGCTTATAACACTAAAAGCAAAATCATGTTATAAGCAAAACATGAATAAAAAGCCTAAATTAATTATTAAATTTTCAGATAAGCAAACAACCAAAGAAAAACAAAGGCGAATTTTAGCTGAATATATTCCTACACTTATGCGGTGGAATATTGAAGCTAAAAAGAAAAAATCATAAAAGTTCGAATCCGCTAGGCATACTCCAATAATCGAACTTTTTATAAACCCCAAAACTCTTTGTGATTGCATTAAAAAAGACGACTTCGAAAAGTCGTCTTAAAAATCTGGGGCGGAAGGATTCGAACCCTCGATGGCGGGACCAGAACCCGCTGCCTTACCACTTGGCGACGCCCCAATATTATTTCATCTTAATATATATTACCCTAAAAAAATTAAATTACATATAATTTTAAAAAATTTTAAACTGTGTAATATAGAATTTCAAGATACAATCCAATTGAAAGAAACAATCAGCAAGATTTTTCAGTCTTTATATCAGAAGCAGCAAACCATATTATTTGTAAATTCGCAGTACTAAATCTGAATTGACTGAATGAGTTTACCATTTCTAAAATGTGATATCATGCTAGACTGTTGTAAGAGACAAGGCGTTCAAATAAAGGTTTATAAAAAATGACTGAAAAAGAAAATTTACCGGCAAATACTAAACACAAAGATTTTCTTCGCCAAATTATTGACGAAGATATTAGAACAAATAAATATGGCGGAAATGTGGTAACCAGATTTCCTCCTGAGCCCAATGGATTTCTGCATATCGGGCATGCAAAATCCATATGCCTTAATTTTGGCATAGCGAATGATTACAACGGCAGATGCCATTTACGTATGGATGATACTGACCCTACAAAAGAAGATATGCTGTATGTTAATTCCATTCAGAAAGATGTAAAATGGCTTGGATTTGACTGGAAAGACAAATTATTTTTTGCCTCAGATTATTTTGAAAAACTGCATGATTACGCAGTCCAGCTTATAAAAATGGGCAAAGCTTATGTTTGCAGCTTGAATGAACAGGAAATAAGAGAATATCGTGGTACAGTTACACAACCTGGCAAATTAAGCCCGTACAGAAACCGCTCAATAGAAGAAAATATTGATTTATTTGCCCGCATGCGTGCAGGAGAGTTTAAAGATGGGGAACATGTATTAAGGGCAAAAATTGACATGTCTTCTCCTAATATGAAAATGCGAGATCCGCTTTTATACAGGATTCGTCACGCAAATCATTACAGAACAGGTGACAAATGGTGCATTTATCCTATGTACGACTTTGCACACTGCCTTTCTGACTATATAGAAGGTATTACACATTCAATATGCACTTTGGAATTTGAAAATAATCGTGAATTATACGACTGGATACTGGATGAACTCGAGTTAAAACCTCCAAGGCCTTATCAGTATGAATTTGCACGTCTTAACCTTGATTATACAGTTGTAAGCAAACGTAAATTGCTGGAATTGGTTGAGAAAAAATACGTACGTGGATGGGATGATCCCAGATTGTCAACCATATCAGGCTTACGCAGACGAGGCTGCACACCTGAATCTATTAGAAAATTCTGCGAAAGCGTTGGAATTGCAAAAGCTAACAGCAATGTAGATATTGCACAGTTTGATTTTTGTGTTCGTGATGACCTTAACCCGAAAGTTCCCCGTGTACTTTGCGTACTCAGGCCGCTTAAGGTTGTTATAGAAAATTATCCCGAAAACCAAACAGAAATGATTGATGCGCCGTATTATCCGCATGACATCCCAAAAGAAGGCACTCGTAAACTGCCTTTCTCAAAAGTCATCTATATAGAACGTGACGATTTTATGGAAAATCCTTCAAAGGGCTTTTATAGGCTCTCTCCCGGCAAGGAAGTCAGACTTCGTCATGCCTACATTATCAAGTGTGAAAAGGTAATCAAGGATTCAAACGATAAAGTAGTTGAACTTAGATGCACTTATGACCCTGCAACAAAGAGCGGTTCTGATACCAGCGGCAAAAAAGTAAAAGGCACGATTCACTGGGTTGCAGCAGACAGCGCAAAAAAAGTTGAAGTCCGCCTTTATGACCGTTTATTTTCAGTGCCAAATCCTGAAACGCTGGATGATGTTAATCCAAATTCTTTAGAAATTTTGACTGACTGCTACGTTGAACCGGCTGTAGTGGAAGACAGACCTGATGTAAGATATCAGTTTGAAAGACAGGGGTATTTTTATGTTGATCCGATAGATTCTACTGATGAAAACCCTGTATTTAACAGGATAGTCCAGTTAAAAGATTCATGGAGCAAGTCAGCAAAAGAAAGCCAGGCTAAAACAGAGCCTAGAAAAGTTGAACAAAAACAGCAGGCTGAATCAAAGCCTGAAGTAATTGAATTAACTCCTGAAGTAGAAGTAAAGGTTAGACACTATCAGGATGATATGGGCTTAAATAACGAAGTTGCAGTTATAATTGCAAAAGATGAAGAATTATCAAGATTCTTTGAAGAAGTATTATCTGTTTACAACAATGCTGGCAGTGTTGCTAATATGATAGCTAATGAAGTTTCAAGAGAATTAAAAGATAAAAAGATTTCAGGACTATCCTTTAATGCTGCACAAATAGCTGAACTGGTTGAATTAACTGATAAAGAAGTAATTTCCTGGAAAATAGCAAAAGATGTTTTCGAAGAAATGACTAAAAACGGTGGTAGTCCGAAATCTATAGTTGAAGCAAAAGGCCTGACTCAAATCAGCAGCAAAACTCAGCTTGAACCTATTGTAGATAAAGTAATAGCAGGTAACCCTGAAAATGTAGCCAAATACAAAGAAGGTAGAACAAATTTACTTGGGTTCTTTGTTGGTCAGGTAATGAAACAAACCGCCGGAAAAGCAAATCCCAAAGTACTCAACGAACTTGTTCAGGAAAAATTGTCTAAATAAGACTTATATATTAATTAACAGATGGGCATAAGTGTCCATCTGTTTTATTGCGAAAAATTGTACGAATATTAACAAATGTAAATTCAATAAATATTGTTAAAATATGTTTTTAATACGCAATTTTCACTATCTTTAATAGAACAATAATAAAAAATCAGGCAAATTATTTTTATCACAAGATTCTAGTATAGTAGAAGTCCAAATTAAATTTAAGAAAGAGAGTAGTGAAATTATGCAAGTTACAAATCTATTTAATTCAAGCTCAGTAAATTTTACTTCCAGATCAAACAGAAATGTTAATCAGAACAACCCTTATGTAAATTGCAGACAAACAACACTATTGGATCGCAATAATAATGATCAAGTGTTATTTACAAGTAAAAAGCACAAAGATCCTTTGGATAAGAAGGATATAGCAGAGTTTGCAAGACAAATAGTAAGTGGTGATATAGAACCTCATAATCTTGAGGCTTTAAGGTTGAAACCAAAAACAATTAAAAAAATCAAAAATGCTGCAAAAGTTGCTTATATGAAGGCAATAAAAAAAGACAATCCTGATATTGTTTCAGAAATGATTAAATGTCTTAGTGATTCGTCGAATCAAGATAACTTGATTATAATACAAGCATTAAGAGATCCCGTAGTAATTAAAGGGGAGAAAAAAGAAGTTTCAAAAGCTTTAATAACTTATCTTGGAGATATTTTTGAAGATAAGCAAAACTATGGCATGAGAAGAGGAGCAGCTATAAGAGAGGAAACCATACTTTCATTAGTTACAGTAGATCCCAAAAAGGGAAAAGCATTATATGGTAAATTACTTTCGTTATCCCCTACGCGATTTAAGGGAGAAAGAGATTTTCTTGAATATAGCCCTGATCTGAAGAAAGAAATTATTATGAATAAACTAGAAAAAATCCTTGGCTCGGAGAATTTTCATATGCATTCTAATTGTCCTAATAAAGAGGAAATTGCAAAATTAATAAGAACAATTTGTCCTAAATAATTTAATCAAAAAATTCCCCAACCTTGAATGTCGGGAGCAGCGAAACTGTGCAAAGCTATGCTTTGCTGTCATCCCGTGCTTGACACTGGATTGCACAAACTGTCTCGAATTGTTCTATTGGCTAGATCCCGCATCAAGTGCGGGATGATGTTTTGGCTTTTTGTAGATACCCCGTATGCTATGCATCGGGGTAATTCATTAAATAATAAGGCTATAAGAATTTAACAACACATAAACCTGTCAGCACCAAAAATAATAACAATACACACAGGTTTGTGAAAAGGTATTTTTTAAATGTCAGGTAGAATATTTTCAAATCAAACATTAAGGATATATTGTTTTCATATTCTGCATTCATTCTAAATCTGTCCTGATAAGAAATAGTTTCTCTGCCATGCAGAAGCGCCCAGCCGGTAATGCCTGGTTTTACCCTGTGAATTAATCCCTGCGGGACAGGTTTATTTTTAAAGTCTTTAATTACAATATTATGTTCTGCCACTGATATAGGACGTGGTCCTATGTAGCTCATATCACCTTTAAGAATATTAAAAAACTGGGGAAACTCATCAAGAGAACATCCTCTTATTAACCTGCCAATTTTTGTTATTCTCGGGTCATCCTGTTCAGTCCTGACTCCGCCGCCTTCTTCCTTAAAATCAGTGTACATTGTTCTGAGCTTGTACACTTTTAAAATTTTTCCGCCTTTTCCAACTCTTTCCTGTACAAAAAATGCCGGACCTTTTGATTCAAGCTTGATTAAAATTATTAAAACGGCCATGATTGGAGCAGTTAGGAGCAATACAAATGATGATAATACAATATCAGCAATTCTCTTGACCACCATATATAGTTTATTGGGTTTTATTTCCGGTGTTAGACACTGGGTATTATATTTTACAGGGGTTAATGTATTCTTCATATTCTATGCCTCGAATCAACAATATACGCACATTTCTCGATTTTAGCCGAAATTTATCGAATGATTATATCATATATTTTCATGTTTTGCTTAATTTAAAATTGAATTTGTTACACAGACTTATTAACTTATTTATTGTAAAATTGTCTTGGTTAATCTAAATATATAAAACCACTGAAATTAAAAATTGCATTAGTTTTTAAAAATTTTTAAAAGTAATATTTAACGGAATCAGAAATGTTATAAAGGGTAAAAATTTTTATGAGTGATAATAAAATAAAAATGTCAGGAAAAGAAATAAGGAAAATGTTTATCGACTTTTTTGTTGACAAACATGCCCACAGGCCTGTAAAAAGTTCCAGCCTTATTCCTGATAATCCGACTGTTCTTTTAACTACAGCAGGTATGCTTCAATTTGTGCCTATATTTCTCGGCTACGAAAAAACGCCAGAACCTCCAAGAGCTACTTCTGTACAAAAATGTGCAAGAGCAGGCGGCAAAGATTCTGATATAGAGAATGTTGGCAGAACTCCAAGACATCATACATTTTTTGAAATGCTTGGCAATTTCAGTTTTGGAGACTATTTTAAAAACGAAATTATTCCCTGGTCATGGGATTTTGTAACGAATTATTTGAAGCTTGATAAATCAAGGCTCTGGATTACAATTTTTGAAACAGACGATGAAGCTTTTGAAATCTGGAAAAATAAAGTAGGTGTGCCGGAAGAACGTATTTTAAGAAAAGGCAAAAAAGACAACTTCTGGGGTCCCCCGGGACCAACCGGCCCTTGCGGCCCATGTACCGAAATTCATTACGATCTTGGTGAAGAATACGCCTGCGGTCCAAATTGTAGTATAGATACCTGTGAATGTGACAGATATGTGGAAATCTGGAACCTTGTATTCATGGAACTTAATAAGGACGAGGAAGGTAACTTTACACCTCTTGAACGCAAAAACGTTGACACAGGCATGGGGCTTGAAAGGGTTACTATGGTTGTTAACGGGTTAACTTCAACTTTTGATACCGATCTTTTGATGCCTATTCTTGAAAAAGTATGTGAAATGTCAGGCAAAAAGTATAAACAGGATAAAAAAACAGACGTATGTCTCAGAATTATTACAGATCATGCCAGATGTGTAACTTTCCTGATTTCGGACGGACTTATTCCTGCTAATGAAGGCAGAAATTATGTATTAAGAATGATTTTAAGAAGAGCGTTGAGGCATGGCAAGATTTTAGGAATGGAATTGCCTTTCCTGTATAAACTTGTTGATGTTGTTGTTGACAATTATGGCGATGTTTACCCGGAACTTGTGCAGAATAAAACTAAAATCATTGAAACTATAAGGAACGAGGAAGAAAGGTTCAGGCAAACCATCGGCAGGGGAGAAAGCCTGCTTGATGAAATAATTAAGCAAGGAAGGAAAACTTCTACACCTAATTATTCTGATACTTTTAAACCAGATATGACTGCTAAAGAGCTTTGGACAGTAAGATCGCCTAAAATTTCCGGGGATGATGCTTTCAAGTTATATGACACATACGGATTTCCTCTTGAATTAACTGTTGAAATTGCGCAAGAACAGGGATTTACTGTTGACGTTGAAGGCTTTAACAGAGCAATGGAAGAACAGAGAGAAAGAGCCAAAAGCGCACAGGAAACTATTTCTTTAACAGAAGAACTGGTTTATATTAATGTTTTAAACCATACAGGCCCAAGCGTTTTTCTTGGCTACTGTACTACTGAATCCGACGATTCTGTTATCAAAGCTGTCATTAAAAACGGTGAACAGGAAAATACTGCAAATGCTGGCGACAGTGTCGATATAATCCTTGATAAAACTCCGTTTTATGCAGAATCTGGAGGGCAGATCGGGGATAGTGGACAAATTATAGGTGATAATTTTAAAGCAGAAGTGGTTACGACGGTTAAAATTAATGATTTATTTATACACAAGGCAAAAATTTTAACAGGCAGCCTTAAAACTTACGATAAAGTCAGTGCAATTGTTGATAATACAAGAAGAAAAGATATTATGATTCATCATACCGCCGCACATCTACTTCAGGCTGCGTTAAAAAATATGGTTGATGACTCAATTTCACAAGCAGGGTCGCAGGTTTCGCCTGACAGGACACGTTTTGATTTTAAATATGATAAAGCTCTGACTCCTGATCAGGTAACAGCTGTTGAAAATTTAATAAACAGCTGGATAAACCTGAATTTAAAAAGAGAAACTACTGAAACTACTGTCGAAAAAGCAAGGGAACTAGGCGCAATTGCTCTTTTTGATGAAAAATACGGTGATAAAGTCAGGCTCGTTACAATAGGTAATATCAGCAAGGAACTTTGCGGCGGAACTCATGCCGATTCTACAGGCAATTTAAGACTGTGCAAAATACTTTCAGAAAGCGCAATTGCAGCAGGAGTCAGAAGGATTGAACTTACCTGCGGTCAGTATGCGCTGGATCACCTGAACAGTTATGCGACCGAACTTGAAAAAATTTCTCAAGTACTAAAAACACCGTCTCTTGAAGCTTTAGGCAGAGTAGAAAAAATTATTGATGAATCTAAGCAGTATCAGAAGAAAATTAAATCACTTGAATCTGAAATAGCTTCAAGTAAAGTAGATTTACTTTTGGATAATGTAAAAGATATTGTGGATGGTAAACTTTTAGTTGCCAGAGTTGATGGGTTAACTCCTGCAGCTTTAAAACCTGCTGTTGAAAAACTGTCAGACAAACTTGGTAACAGTATAGTGGTACTTGCCTCTGTTGTTGAAGGAAAAGTTTCAATTATAGCCAGAGTATCAAAGAACTTTACCGACAAAGGAATCAAAGCAGGTGAAATAGTCAACGAAGTTGCAACCGCATGCGAAGGCAGAGGTGGCGGCAGTCCAAACTTCGCCCAGGCAGGCGCCAAAAACCCAACAAAATTGGATGAAGCATTGGCGAAGGTAAGCAGTAAGTTTTAAACTTATAAGCATTTTTTGAAGCTGATTAGCAAATTATATTTTATTCTTTACTTTCAACAGACGTACAATTTGTTAAAATTTCACTCTGGGCATAATCTTTCAGTGTTGTTTTGTGCTGCTGATAGCTTAACAGTGTTTCTATTTCCTTTAATGACCCGTTCATTACTTTTATAGCCATTGGCTTTGCAGAGGGATCAGACGATGTCCAGGTATCAGTTAAAAATTCCAGATTATGCAGCATTGAGAGGGATTTTTCAATGTTTGGTGATGTCGGGTTGGTTGAATAGGAAGTTATGTACAGTTTAAGCTGTTGTGCAGTAGTTATAACCTGTTCTGTACGATAATTATATGTTGTACGATTTTTACCGGTACTTTTTATGTTGTCAACCTTTGATAAAAAGTCACTTAGTAAATCTATTGCAGAATTTAAAGGGTTTATACTGGGATTTTTTGCGCCCTTGAATCTGTACGGTCCTTGCGCTAACAGTTCTGACTTTTCGGTGCCGAGATGAGCCATCGCAAAAAGTGTGTTTCCAACCAATCCTTTATCTTTTATTGTATATATCTGTTCAAGCATATCGGCATCTTCCAGTTGCCTTACTGCTATACCCGGATAAATAAAAGCCCTGTTGCCTACGGACTTAACAAAGTAATCAAGATTTTGCTTGAGCTGCGCTGTATTTGTTGAATAAATCATTGGATTTAATATATCAACCCAACCGTTGTCAATCCATGATTCCCAATCCTGCTGGATTGTATTGAGTCTTTGCTGCCTTTCTCCGCCAAAGACAGCCGCCGATATTCTTATATTTGGTTTTATTTTACGCAGGGAATCTGATACACTTTTAACAAACAATGAAACCTGTTTTGTTTTCCATTCATTCCACATTCTGAGGGTATTTTTGTCCAGTTTGTCAAGGGAGTTTCCGGTTTCTATTTCAAATTTCTGCCTGCTTACCGCATTAAATCCCATGAAGTTATTGTTTTTTTGGAACGGATACCGGATATAATCCAGCTGAACCCCGTCAACCTGATAATTTTTCACTATCTCTTCAAGAATAGACAGCATTATTTCTCTGGATTTTGGATTGGAAGGATCGAGCCAGTATTCGTTCTGATTGTTGGGAATCATATTCCCATCAGGACCGAGCAAAGCAAGATCATAATTACGGGATAGCAGAGGTCCCGGATAGCTGTAAGTTTTTGCTATTAATGGATTATGCTTGACATTTCCGACAGCAAAGACCCATATCCAGGCATGCAATTCCATATTTCTTTTATGAGCTTCGTCAACTGCCCATGCAAGAAGGTCTCTTCCCTGTGTCATAGGATTTTGTTCTGTTATTTTACTTGGATATACACTGAAACCCGCATTGACAGTTTCAAAGTATATCATATTGATACCAATTTTTTGAATTTTATCAAACAAACTGGCCATTTCTTCACGTGATTTTATCGATACTATTGTTCCTCTGTCAAGCCATAATGTTCTGCCTTCTATAATGCTTGATGGAGCAGCTTTTGCATATGCAACCAACGCATTATATCTTGCTTTTTTTAATTCATTCTGGGCTTTTTCATAATCATTATCGTAATAATACGCTTTTGCAAGATTTTCCTGAATTTTTGATATATAAAGATAATCCTGAATTTCTCCAAAAGTATTGGTTAAACTGTTCTGGGAATTGTCATCTGTAAATTCATAAGTATCATTTCTTATGCTGTTTATTTCATCCAATCTTTTTGAAAATACCTTAAAATTAAGTTTTGCCTGTTCTTTCTTTAGCAATCCCGGATTTAATGACTCAATAACCGCTTTCATTGCATCCGTATTAAAATTAATATCCCCGTCATTGCCCCATTTCCATCCAATATAACTGCCTGTATCAGAAATTGTAATAGCTGGAGATCCTTCTTCTGCCTGATTCCAGTATGCTAAAGGTTTTGAAAAAGCTGTTAATTTGATTGCAGCTATTATTGATGAACCAGGAAAACCATTTTCTCCAATTTGTTTATTACTGACAAAATTGATATAGGTTTTATTTTCAAGCTTTTTAGGATTTTCCTGCTGTATCTTTAAAATTTCAGCAAGTTTCTGGCTTGTTTGATTTATTGGAGCATCAGAGAATATTACAATAATTTTACCGTTATTTTTTACGTAATTCTCAATTTTTAGCAGTGTTTCCTGTGGCAAATTCTGAACCAGAGGCAGAATTAACAAATTAAATTTTTTCGGATCAATATCATTTAGCTGATTTTCTGATATTACAGAATATTTGAGATTTGTAAAGTTTAAAGTGTATATTACCTCTGACCAGAGGTCTTCATAATTACCTGTATGATTTGCAGAAAACATTTTTGAGCTGGTTTGGCTATTGATAACTCCTATTTGTGCAAATGCAGCATGTGCAGTAAGTAACATAAAGAAGCTTAGTATTATAGATAAAAGTGACTTTTGAAAAATCTTATGTAAATTAATCATAATTATTAAAAAGCAATTCCAAATATTTGATTGACTAACAAAAATTGTTAGATTATTAATTTTACCCAACAAATAACAATAATAATTCGTTTAAATTATGTATAATTGTCTGCACTCTATGACCATTACAGTATACTTATTTTATTATAGTTAATCAATTATATTAAAACTATTAGTTATAAAGAACAAATAATCAATTAATTTAAATTTTTTAAATTTATCATAGCATTATGACTTAAAGTTGTGATAAATTTCAATAGTAATTCTGCTGCTGAAGTAATTATTATTATAATGTAAAATATTATTATTGGGTAAAAAATTGGAAAATATTAATAAAAATATAGAAATGAAAAGACCTTTTCAAGTTGTTTCAAAACATCAGCCTGCAGGTGACCAGCCAAAAGCTATTTCTGAGCTCAGCCAGGGAATTGATAATGGATGCGAGAAACAGACCTTGCTGGGTGTTACAGGTTCAGGAAAAACTTTTACCATAGCAAACGTGATTCAAAATGTTCAAAAACCTGCACTGATAATTGCGCACAATAAAACATTGGCAGCACAACTTTATAACGAAATGAGAGAGCTGTTTCCCTACAATGCTGTTGAATATTTTATCAGTTATTACGATTATTACCAGCCGGAAGCATATATTCCCAGAACCGATACTTATATTGAAAAAACAGCAAGTATTAATGATGAAATAGACAGGCTCAGACACAGCACAACAAGAAGCCTTTTTGAAAGAAAAGATGTTATTGTGGTCGCAAGTGTCAGTTGTATATACGGACTTGGCTTGCCTGAAAACTATTTTAAAGGTTCAATGAAAATTTCACTGGGTGATCTTGTCGATCGTGATGAACTTTTAAGACAGCTTGTTAATATTCACTATGAAAGAAACGATATAGAGCTTAAAAGAGGGTGTTTCAGGGCAAGAGGAGATGTCGTAGAGATTCAGCCTGCGTATGAAAACACTATTTTAAAAATTCAGTTTTTTGGAGACGAAATAGAAAAAATATCCAGAATTGACCATACCTCTGGAGAAATTCTTGAACTTTGTCAGGATTCTGTAATATTTCCTGCTGTCCACTATTTACCAGATAAAGAAGATAAGGATGATACAGTAAAACTTATTGAAACAGAGCTAAAAGAAAGAGTGGAAGAATTAAAAAGCCAGAATAAACTGCTGGAAGCGCAAAGACTTTTACAGAGAACCTATCATGATATAGAAATGATTAAAGAAGTCGGCTACTGCAGCGGCATTGAAAATTACTCAAGAATTCTGGAAAGACGAGAACCCGGGACACCACCGGCAACACTTTTGGATTATTTCCCGAATGATTTTCTGGTTGTTATTGACGAATCTCACGTAACTGTGCCTCAGTTAAGAGCAATGTATAACGGGGATCAGGCCAGAAAAAATACTCTTATCGAGTACGGATTCAGGCTTCCATGTGCAAGAGACAACAGACCGCTAAAAGCAGAAGAGTTCTGGGAAAGAGTAAATCAGACAATCTTTGTTTCTGCAACTCCTGCCGAATTTGAAAGAGAGTCATCAACGCAGATTGTAGAACAAATAATCAGGCCTACAGGACTCGTCGATCCTGAGGTTATTATCAGGCCAATTGAAAATCAGGTTGATGACTTGATAAGCGAAATTAAATCCAGAGTCACTAAAAAAGAAAGAGTCCTGATAACAACTCTTACAAAAAAAATGGCTGAGGATTTAACAGAGTATTTTAATCAGTTAGGCCTAAAAGTCAGGTATTTGCATAGTGAAATTCAGTCGATAGAAAGGGTTGAAATTTTAAGGGACTTGAGACTGGGGGAATTTGACGTGCTTATCGGGGTTAACCTGATAAGAGAAGGCATTGACCTGCCGGAAGTTACTCTTGTTGCAATTATGGATGCAGACAAAGAAGGTTTTTTGCGGTCAGAAACAAGCTTAATACAAACAATAGGAAGAGCTGCCAGAAATTCCTGCGGAAAAGTTATTCTTTATGCTGATAAAATTACTGACAGTATCAAAAAAGCTAAAGGAGAAACCGACAGAAGACGTCAGCTTCAGATGGAATATAACAGGATCAATAATATAACTCCAAAAACTATTGTTAAAGAAATCAAAAATAACCTTCTTGAGATAGTAAACAGCTACAGGGAAATAGAAGACGTAATAGCAGAACAAATGGTTGAAGTCGGCGCATCAATTAAAGATTTGCCAAAAATCATTGCCCAGATGGAAAAAGAAATGCACTCTGCTGCCAAGTTACTTGACTTTGAACGTGCTGCAGAGATAAGAGACAAGTTAAAAACCCTGAGAGAAATGCTAAAAGCTTCAAAAGATTAATAATTTTTTGTCGGACGAATTGATACAATAACGTATTTAACCGCCCCCAAAAAATCCTACTATCTCAAGGCTGTCGCCATTTTGAATAATACTGGCTGCATAATCTTCCTTAGGTACAATTTTAAGATTTTTTTCAACTACAAACATTTTGCTTTTTAGTTCAATTGTTTCAATAATATCCTGTACAGAAGAACCTGCAGCGACATTTTTATCTTCACCGTTTAAAGTTATTTTTACAGTTTCCATAATCTGCCTCAAAGTAAATTCAAATATTTATGAGTCTGCGGAATTATTCTTACATCATTAAGCTTTTTGAGCATTGATTCCTGTATATTTAATAATTTGGATGCTCCTATAATAAGCTCTTTATTTTCTGATGTAACAGGCTGAAGTATAAGCGGTATTTGCCTGTTTATCAAAAATTCCACTATTTCCTCAACTTCGTTAAGAGTAATTTTATCAGTTACTACAACTTTTGCAAATATGTCCTTGTTGTTTGCAAGTGCAATATCAGCAAAATCATTATGCTTTTCCCAGGGAGTCGGTGTTCCTGTGGAAGATTCTATTTTTAAATCCATAGAAATAATATCCAGATATTTAATAACTTTTCTAAGTTCATCAGGCAAAGTTCCGTTTGTTTCAAGATAGATTTTCAAATTATTATTTTTTTTCCTTTTCTGAAGTTCTGGAAGAAAATAGCTGAGAAAATCACAGCAGAGAAGTGGTTCTCCACCAGTTAAACTAATACTGTGATGGTTAAAGTATAAAAACTCATTAATTTTATATATAAGCTGATCTATAGTAACAGGATTTTCATACTCGACAAAATTACCTGAACCCGGGCACTCCTCAATTTTGCAGATTCTTTTAGGCTTAAACTGTGTATCACAATACAGACACTTTAAATTACACAGGGCAAACCTGATAAATATTTGCCTGTAACCAATACATGGTCCTTCTCCCTGTATTGAAGAAAATATTTCTATAATATTGGTATCCTGACTTTGCAGGTTGGCAAAATGCTTGTTATTAATCATAGTCATACACAATGTTTTCCCTAGGGTTAAATTTTCTTATTCTTGCAAGTTCCTGATAAAGCTGTTTTTCTTTTTCTGATAAATTATTAGGAAGAACAATCATTACGGTTATAAACTGATCTCCTCTTTGTCCGGTTTTAGAGTCTTTTATTCCTTCTCCTGTCAAACGAAATTTTTGTCCTGACTGTGTTTCAGGAGGTATTTTCATATTAACATGTCCTTCAACAGTCGGAATATCAATCTCTGCACCAAGAGCTGCTTCACTGGGGGTAATCGGAATATCACACATTACATTTAATTTGTCAAAAGTAAACAAAGAATGTTTCTGTATGTGAACTAAAAGGAACAAATCACCGTTCTGACCGCCGTTTATGCCTTTGTTTCCTTCATAAGGAATCCTGATTTTTGAACCTTCCTTAACATTTGAAGGTATTTTTACGTTTATTTTTTTATGATTCGATATTTCTCCTTTACCTTTGCATATAATGCATGGAGATCCGTTTAAGTACCCGTTACCTTTACATTGACCGCAGGGATCAGTATGCAGTATATTAACTTTTCTTGTTGTCCCGTTATGGGCTTCAACAACAGAAATACTAATATCTGCCGTTATATCATCACCCTTTTTAGGAGGAGGTGCGGCTTTTTTAGGCTTTGGCTGGACTGGGGGCGGTTCGTCAAAATTACTTTTATTAAATATACTGTCTAAAAACTCATTAAAAACATCATTAAAAGATTTTTCCTGTTTAGATTCTTTCCGGGGCTTTTTTTCTCTTTTGGGAACTTCTTCATCAACAGTTTGTTTATAAGCATCACTTGTACGTTTTTTTGTCTGTTGGGTATTATCCTGTTTTGCAGTTTTGGTCTCCTGATTATAGCCTCTGGACATGTCATACTGTTTTCGTTTTTTTTCATCTGACAAAACGGAATATGCTTCCCCAACTTCTTTAAACTTTTCTTCAGAAAGCTTATTGCCCTTGTTAACATCAGGATGATACTTTCTTGCAAGGAATCTATATGCTGATTTTATCTCTTTCTGTGTGGCCGAAGGCTTGATTCCAAGTATTAGATAATAATCCTTATTCTTAAAATTTTGCACTCTTGCCTCCAAGTTTAAAATTATTAGTGATAAATATTTTAAACTTATTTATATTTTAATTAAATAGACTGGAAATATGATGTTAAGAAACGTAATCAAGAGATTTTAATATGTTTTTATCTTAACCATCCTGTATAGAATCAATCGACAGAATAATAATTATACTACATTAGATTTTGCTGTAAAAGTTGCTCATTACTTACCTAAGAAATAGTTTTGGCGCAAGGTTTTGACCAGTTGTTGTCTGAAATGATTTCTGTAATTCCGGTTTCAAGGTGGTAATAAAGACCTATAATTTCAAGCTTTTTTTGTTTAATTGCAGAGGAAACCATCTCTGATTCACCATTTAACTGGCTGCAAACAGTTTTTACATTCTTTATGGATGCTTCATCCATTGTATAGTTAATGTCTGTAGTTGTAATTCCAATATTTTCTCTTAGTGCTTTTGTTATTTTATCTACTCCAATTAATGTTTTAGTGTTGTTTAAAGCAAGTTTAACAGCGGCGCAGTTTTCATGTCCCATAACCAGGATTAAAGAGATGTTCAATCCTGTTACAGCATATTCAACTGAACCAATAATATCTTCATTTAGCACAGGACCCGGTATTCTTAAAACAAGTAAATCTCCTATTCCCTGGTCGAAAATAATTTCGGGAGGAACTCTGGAATCAAAGCAGGTTATTACCAATGCAAATGGGCTTTGCGATTCAAGTGTTCCGAATCGTCTTTCAAAATCAATATTGGGATGGATACATTTGTTAGCCGCAAATCTTGAATTGCCATCCAGCAGCTTTCTTATTGCTAATTCTTTCTGCATAATCTATTAAAACCTTTATTTTAGAGCATATATTTTTATTACTTTGCAACAAATTAACATAATTAGCATTTTCTGTCTAATGGGACTGTTGACGAATACAAAAAACTACGTTTTTTCTATTCATCTTACGTCCCCATCGGCTAGTGTCAAAACGCCGAAAACTGACCGTTTCCGCCGTTTTTTACTTTTGTTAAGGGGAGTGTTGATGAATAGAAAATAAGAGCTATTTAACTATTCGTCAACACTCCCCTAATA
>Ga0209639_1000485_pt1 | contig 55948 bp, 43 predicted proteins | sample EPASupsiteHSE605_FD_187268 | JGI IMG/M metagenome (GOLD analysis project Ga0209639, IMG submission 187268) | Bioremediated contaminated groundwater from EPA Superfund site, New Mexico - Sample HSE6-05 (SPAdes) (version 2) | ecosystem: Environmental > Aquatic > Deep subsurface > Groundwater >... | reverse complement strand
CCAGGATATGTATGGCATTGTCACATTCTTGATCATGAAGATAACGAAATGATGAGGCCTTATAAGGTGATATGCAATTATTAAAGGTACGACCATAAAACCTGCCCTATAGGAAAGAAAAAGACAAATAGATATAAAAAACGTAAAAAGCCAGCTTTAAAAAAACTAGTCTGCGGAAACGTAATATTATACAAAAATAACTGAGCTTAAAAACCCGGGTCAGACTGTCACCCCCCGCTAATTCGCAAGAAATAGCGGGGGGTGTCTTGCCTAGGATAAAATTAAGCTTCTACGAGCGTATTTCGTGATTTGTGTTTAGCTATCGGGATGCCCACGAACAGGCTTCCTTAAGCTATCCCCGATTTGTTTCCCCATAAAGCCCCTCGAGAAAGAAGGCTTAAGGGTACCTCACTATGTGATACCCGCTACCGCCTCATGTCCGCCTCAATCAGATGAATAGTGACTGTCTCATACAAACCTGGTAAATGTGTCCGATCCCAAATATCAACGCTGAAATAACTAAAATAATAAATATATTAAGACCGGGAAAAATTTCACCCATCAATTAAAAAGAAACCTCTATAAAGTAATTCTTCGGTTATTCCGACTGTGACAGCGGTAAATACCCAGACCTGTTTTTCCTTTTTGGTTACCGGAAGAAGTCTACAAAATAAAAAAATACCCCTTTGGAATCTCTGTCAGCGAGTTATTGCTCAGTAATAAGGTAGGATCCGGAAGTTATATTTACCAAAGATAATTAAGGGGAAAACCAAATATTTGGTTTTCCCCTTGATTGTATTTATTATATTTGGGTTAAATAATCTTAGCAAAATGTGGTTTGCTATAATGGCTGGTTCCGCCACCGCCAACCATTATCTTACCACCTTTATCAAATATCAGTAGTTTTCTTTGACCGTTATCAAGTAAAACTTCGCATTTCGCTCTATCCTCAGTGGCTATATATATTACATAACCGCTTTTGGAAAGAAAGGTTTTCCATTTGCTATCAAACTCAGATCTCTGAACACGGCTCGAATAGACTTGATTTTCCAGTCTGCCTTTTGGTTTGCATTTACCTTTCATTAGCCTTGCATCTCCTTTACATCAATGTAATCAAATAATTATATCCTCGAGATTATGCCCCAATTTATTCTATTCACAGGAAATATAAAGGGTGAATATCAAGCAGATGGAGACGAGGGGATGTTTTTAATTACATTTTTTCAATGCAATGTAAATAACTTACCATTTATACCACTATTCTCTCCGCTGCCAGGCTTCCATTCCTTTCTTTCTGCAGCAAAACCATATTATAATACATATAGAAACATGAACAAGCAGAGAAATGAGGCTGAACCAATTGAGTTGTACTGTAAAACGCATTCTGGTAGAAAAAAAACCTGGCTTTGATGTTGAGGCCCAGCATCTGTACCACGATTTAAAGGAGAACCTGGGCATCTCTCTTCTGGAAAGGGTCAGAATCATCAACCGTTACGATATTTCCAGAATTTCCGATGAGGCCTATGAACAGGCCAAGAATACTATATTTTCTGAACCAAATGTGGATTTTGTCTATGATGAAACCACTGCAATAGAGCCCGGTGTGAAAGCCTTTGCCATGGAGTATCTGCCGGGCCAGTATGACCAGCGGGCAGATTCCGCTGCTCAATGTATTCAAATTTTAACGCAGGGAGAACCACCGGCCATTCTTTCTGCAAAGCTTATTCTACTTTATGGAAATATATCCGAAGACGATTTTCAGACAATTAAAGGCTATTGTATCAATCCGGTTGACTCCCGGGAGGCCTCCCTCCAGAAGCCTTCTTCATTGGAAATGGAAACCATTACACCGGAGGATGTCGCCATTCTGGATGGTTTTATCCAAATGGAGGAAACCGAGCTGTCTTCCTTTAAGGAAGCAATGGGCCTGGTGATGAGTTTCGAAGATTTCAAGTTTTGCCAGGCTTACTTCCGGGACCAGGAAAAAAGGAATCCCACACTGACTGAAATAAAGGTAATTGATACTTACTGGTCGGATCACTGCAGGCACACCACCTTTTTGACCAGCATAGACAAGGTATCCATGGAGGCAAAAGGGTTGGGCTGGCCCGTACAGAAGGCATATGAAACCTACCTGAAGGATCGCAGCTTTGTGTATGGTTCTGAGGAAAGGGATATCTGTCTCATGGACATCGCAGTCCTAGGGATGAAAAAGCTGAAAAAAGAAGGCAAACTTCAGGATTTAGATCTTTCAGATGAGATCAATGCTTGCAGCATCGTAGTACAAGCTGATATCGATGGAAAAAAAGAAGACTGGTTAGTGATGTTTAAGAACGAAACCCATAATCATCCCACTGAAATCGAACCGTTTGGCGGGGCAGCCACATGTCTGGGGGGCGCTATCAGAGATCCTCTTTCCGGCCGTGTTTATGTTTACCAAGCCATGAGGGTAACCGGCAGTGGTGATCCCCGGGCCAGTATATCTGAAACCTTGCCGGGCAAGCTGCCCCAGCGAAAAATCACCACCGGTGCAGCCGCCGGTTATAGCTCCTATGGCAATCAGATTGGCCTGGCTACCGGACAGGTGGCGGAAGTCTATGATGAATCCTTTATTGCCAAACGCATGGAAATCGGCGCAGTCATTGGGGCAGGACCAAAGAGCAACGTCGTCAGAGAAACTCCCGCCGCCGGCGATGTAGTGATTCTTTTGGGCGGCAAAACGGGTAGGGATGGCTGCGGCGGAGCCACCGGTTCTTCGGTGGAACATACTGAAGAATTCATCTTTACCCGCGGGGCCGAGGTTCAAAAAGGTAATCCCCCGACCGAACGAAAGATACAACGCCTGTTCAGAAACCCCCAGGCCAGCCGGCTAATTAAAAAATGCAATGACTTTGGCGCAGGCGGTGTTTCTGTGGCCATTGGGGAATTGACGGATGGTTTGCTTATCAATCTGGATACAGTACCCAAGAAATATGAAGGTCTGGATGGAACCGAGCTGGCCATTTCTGAATCTCAAGAAAGAATGGCCGTGGTTGTGGCCCAAGAAAATGCCGATCACTTTAAAGCACTGGCTGATTCAGAGAATCTGGAAGCCGTTGTGGTCGCTGAAGTAACCTCGGACAAACGGCTGAAAATGTTCTGGCGAGGCATACCTATCGTAGATATTGCACGGGAATTTTTGGATACCAACGGAGTGAAACAGCATACGGAAGTCTGGGTTGAGGAACCTTCCGCTGAAGATAACTACTTTACAAAAAAGACTGCCGGCATTTCCTCAGACTTAAAAGCAGCCTGGCTTAACAATCTCCGGGACTTAAATGTCTGCTCGCAGCGGGGATTGGTGGAGCGTTTTGACAGCTCCATCGGGGCCGGTACGGTTCTGATGCCTTTCGGCGGCAAATATCAGGCAACTCCTTCTATAGGAATGGCCGCTAAATTGCCGGTGGAATCCGGAGATACCACTACCGGCACACTCATGGCCTATGGTTATAATGCTCAATTGGCCAAGTGGAGTCCTTTCCATGGCGCTTTGTATGCTGTGGTCGAGGCCGTTTCCAAGATTGTCGCCATGGGCGGCAATTATCAGACCATACGCTTAACCCTGCAGGAGTATTTCGAAAAGCTGGGAACAGACAGCAGCAAATGGGGCAAGCCCTTCGCTGCCTTGCTGGGTGCCTACTGTGCCCAAACGGAACTGGGAATCCCGGCCATTGGAGGTAAAGACAGCATGTCCGGCACCTTCAAAGACCTGAATGTCCCGCCCACCCTAGTAGCTTTTGCCATCGATACGGCTGATGTCAGGAAACTGATTTCTCCCGAATTTAAGAGTACAGATAGCCAGGTAGTATATCTGCCCCTCAAGCGAGACTCTTATGAGCTGCCTGATTTTGCATTGTTAAGGCAAATGTATCAGCAGGTCAGGCAGCTAATTCAGGCCGGCCAAATACTAGCCGCCCATCCCGTAAGCGGTGGCGGCATCGCCGAGGCAATCAGCAAGATGTCTTTTGGCAATCGGATCGGCCTCGTCCTGGCAGACCAGGCATTAACCCCGAACGAAACCAGCTCTCTGTTGTTTTCTCCGGATTACGGCAGCCTGGTGCTGGAAATGCCGCTCGATGCAGATATCCAGAAGAACCTGGAATCTCTTCCTTACCGAATTCTGGGTAAGACCCAGGCAAAAGAAGCCATTGAAATCGGTAGTATGACCCTCAGCCTGCAGGAAGCCCAGGATGCCTGGGAAGCTCCCCTGGAAAAAGTATTTCCCACGCAAACCGAGGAAATAAATCTGGCAGTGCCCCCGGCCGTGTCGTATACCCGGCGTGAACAAGGCAAATCCAAAATTACGCTGGCCACACCCCGGGTGTTTATTCCCGTATTCCCCGGTACCAACTGCGAATACGATACGAAAAAAAGATTTGAATTGGCCGGGGCGGAAACCGATGTATTCGTTATTAAAAATCTAACGTCTTCGGCTATAGAAGAATCCATCAGAATCATGGCCGCCAAAATCAGGGAATCTCAAATAATCATGCTGCCCGGTGGCTTCAGTGCCGGCGATGAACCCGATGGGTCCGGCAAATTCATTGCCGCTGTGTTCCGCAACCCGCGTATACGGGATGAGGTGATGGACCTCCTCAAAAACAGAGATGGTCTGATGCTGGGTATCTGCAACGGATTTCAGGCCCTGATTAAGCTGGGTCTGGTTCCCTATGGCGAAATCCGGGAAATCGACGAAAGCCAGCCCACTTTGACCTATAACCGGATTGGCCGCCATATGTCAATGATGGTAAAAACCAGAATATCTTCTGTTTTGTCGCCCTGGTTTGCCAATGTGCAGGCCGGAGATATTCATCAAATCGCTATCTCCCACGGGGAGGGCCGCTTTGTAGCTAACGAGGCAGATATAAAGCAAATGAGGGAGGGCGGCCAAATTGCTGCTCAATATGTGGATGATGAAGGACAGCCATCCTATGACATCTGCTTTAACCCCAATGGATCCGATTATGCAGTAGAGGCAATTACCAGCCCTGACGGCAGGATATTAGGGAAAATGGGACACTCCGAAAGAATTGGCCCAAATCTTTATATTAATATACCCAATGAAAAAGATCAGCGCTTGTTTGAGGCGGGCGTGAACTATTTTAAATAATGACTTCTACAACCCCGTATTTCCCACCTGAAGCGAAATCCCAAAGAGGCTGCACCTCAAATCCATTTGGATTTGGGACAGCCTCTTTCATTTCCTTCATGTAAGAATTTTATTACATATTTCCGATCCGCTTCCCTTCAAAGGCAATCCGAAGCTTCAGATCCTCCATCAAGCTATTAAACTGGATCAGATCCAGGGACTGGGCTCCGTCGCACAGAGCCCGGGCGGGATCATTATGAGTTTCAATCATTAGGCCATCGGCTCCGACTGCTACCGCAGCACGCGACAGCGGCGCAACTAGCTCGCGGAGACCTGCAGCATGGCTGGGATCGACAATAACCGGCAGATGGGTTCTTTTTTTCAGCAACGGTATGGCCGATAAATCCAGGGTATTGCGGGTACAGGTTTCAAAGGTGCGTATGCCTCGTTCGCAGAGGATGACCTGACTGTTTCCTTCCGACAAAATATACTCGGCACTCATTAACAGCTCTTCCAAAGTATTGGCAAGCCCTCGTTTTAGCAGGACGGGTTTCCGCAAACGTCCGACCTCCTTCAGTAAATCGAAGTTCTGCATATTGCGGGCCCCGATCTGGATAACATCAATCTCGTCAAACAAGGGCAGCTGAGTCTGATTCATCACCTCGGTAACAACCGGCAAGCCAGTCTCTTGCTTGGCCTTGAGCAGCAACCGCAGTCCATTCTCCTGCAAACCCATAAAGGCGTAAGGTGAAGTGCGCGGCTTAAAGGCACCGCCTCGCAGCAGTGTGGCTCCACTGGCTTTTACCGATTTGGCCACTTCGATAATCTGCGCTTCGCTTTCTACCGAGCAGGGACCCGATATTACCTGAAACATTCCCTCCCCAATGAGTACACCCCCGGCGTTTACCACTGTGTCCTCTGGATGAACTGTTCTGTTTACTGCTTTGTAGGGTTCGGTAACGCGTTTGCCATACTCCACAATTCCGTTGGTCTGAACCACCGCATCCAAATCAATAGTAGCGGTGTTACCTATTAAACAGACCACGGTATGTTCGGTTCCAGTACTCATAAAAGTTTTGAAACCGCGAGCTTCAATTTGCCGGGTAAATTCTTCGATATTTTGCCGGGACACTCCCGATTTTAATACAAAAATCATCTCTAGTAACCTCCCTTTATTTAAGGGCCGATTTCATATGCCCCACATAGTCGGAGATTGGCTTAACACATTCCACACCATATTGTTCAGCTATTTTCACTATGGCACTACCCACAATTACCCCGTCGGCGTGAGCAGCCATAGCCTTGGCCTGCTCCGGGGTCGAGATCCCGAATCCGATAGCGCAGGGAATATCCTTGCTGGCCTTGACCAGCGCTACCATCTCAGCAATGTCGGTGGTGATTTGACTGCGCACCCCGGTTACACCCAGGGAGGAAACGCAGTAAACAAAACCCTCGGCCTCGGCGGCAATCATGGATATACGTTGTTTAGAAGTGGGCGCGATAAGCGAAATCAAGTCAATGTCGCAAGCCTTACAGCAGGATAGGAGTTCCTCTTTTTCCTCGAAAGGCAGATCGGGCACGATGATCGCATCGATGCCACACGCCGCAGCCCGCTGCATGAAGCGCTCGCTGCCGTAAACAAAAATAGGATTGGTATAAGTCATGAATGCAAGTGGAATATCGGTCTTTTTCCTCACTCGTTGCAGCATGGCAAATATTTTATCCGTAGTAGTTCCGGCAGCCAGCGCGCGTGCGCTGGCATTCTGAATCACTATACCCTCAGCAACCGGATCAGAAAAAGGAATCCCGATTTCTATAAGATCTGCACCCGCCCGGGCCATGGCAGGTATCAACTGCTCAGTAATATCCAGATTAGGATCTCCGGCAGTTATGAAAGCAATAAAAGCCTTCCCATGATCAAATACATTTTTAATTCTACTCATAAATTTTCACCCCCCTGTAACGGGCTATGGCCGCTACATCTTTATCACCGCGCCCGGAAATATTAATAACAATTATCTTATCCTTATCCATAGTTGGAGCCAGCTGGCAGGCATACGCGACCGCGTGGGCGCTTTCAATAGCGGGGATGATACCTTCGGTGCGCGAGAGATATTCGAAGGCCTCCACCGCTTCCGCATCGGTAACGGGTACATACTGTGCCCGGCCTGTATCTGCCAGCATAGCATGCTCCGGCCCGATACCTGGATAGTCCAGGCCGGCCGATATAGAGTAGACCGGGGCAATCTGCCCAAACTCGTCCTGACAGAAATAAGACTTCATGCCATGAAATATCCCCACACTGCCATTGGCCAGGGTTGCGGCATTTTTAGGGTTATCCACCCCTAAGCCGGCGGCTTCGCAGCCTATCAGCTGCACGGAAGTATCAGCAATAAACTCATAAAAGGCCCCTATGGCATTGCTGCCGCCGCCGACACAAGCTATAACCGCATCTGGCAGCCTATTCTCCTTGGCCAGCAATTGGGCTTTTATTTCTTGGCCTATAATCTTCTGGAAGTCCCGCACCATAGTTGGATAAGGATGGGGACCCATTACCGAACCGAGCACATAAAAGGTATCATCCATGCGGGAAGCCCATTCCCGAAAGGTTTCGTTGACTGCATCCTTGAGAGTCTGGGTGCCGCTTTCGACTACATGCACTTTAGCTCCTAGCAGTTCCATACGAAAGACATTCAGCGCCTGACGCTCGGTATCTTCCTTGCCCATAAAGATTTCGCATTCCAGATCCATCAACGCTGCGGCGGTGGCGGTGGCCACACCATGCTGCCCTGCACCTGTTTCCGCTATCACTCGGCTTTTCCCCATCTTCTTGGCGAGGAGCACCTGCCCCAGAACATTGTTGATCTTATGCGAACCGGTATGGTTCAGATCCTCCCGCTTGAGATAAATTTTGGCACCGCCCAGATCCCGGGTCATCTTGTGCGCATAGTAAAGCATAGAGGGACGCCCCGCATAGTTTTTCATCAATTCACCGAGTTCCTGCTGGAAATTCTCGTCGTGGCTATAATGTTCATAGGCCTGTTCCAGCTCCAGGGCTGCGTTCATAAGCGTCTCCGGAATATACTGTCCCCCATAGGGACCAAAACGGTCTTGCTTCATAATTTTTTGTTCCCTTCTTTCATATCAATGCTTCTAATGATGGCAATGATTTGTCGGATCTTGGCTTCATCTTTTATACCGTTGGTTTCCACCCCGCTGCTGATGTCGATACCGAAGGGATGGCACTCCCGAACCGCCTGCTCAATATTGTCGGCCTTCAAACCACCAGCCAGAAAAAACTGCTTCTGCAGTGCCGGAATCAGCTTCCGATCGAAAGTCCTGCCGCTGCCGCCATATTGTCCTTCCTGGTAGGTGTCCAGCAAAAGCAGGTCGCAGGACATTTTGTGTGCCTGCAGAATTTGCTCCGTAGTCTGCACCCGAACGGCTTTGATCACTGGGCAGGCAATTTTTTGTTTAAGCGACTGGATAAAGGTCTCACTTTCATCGCCGTGCAGCTGCACTATGTCAATGATTCCCTGCTCACACAGGTCCACTATAAATGGCACGGGTGCATTGGTAAAAACACCCACCGCTTTAATACGAGCATCCAAACCTGCTTTAAGCCGGCTCGCCTGCTCTGGCGTCACCCGCCGGCGGCTTTCAGCAAATACCAAGCCTATATAGTCAGGCAGGCAGCGATTGACAGCCGCAATGTCCTTTTCCCGGGTCAACCCGCAAATTTTTATCCGGGTCATCGGAGGTTTCCCCGCAGTTCGGCCAACATTTTGGTTTTGTCCGGGCTGCGCATCAGGGCTTCCCCGATCAGCACTGCGTTCACTTTGGCTTTACGCAGCACTTCGATGTCGGCGGCGCTGCGAATGCCGCTTTCAGCTACAAACAGAAGGTCTGCGGGTACCGATTTACGCAGCTTAAGGCTATTATTGAGATCCACCGTGAAATCCTTGAGATTGCGGTTGTTAACCCCAATGATGCGCGCCCCGGCTGCAAGAGCCGATTCGACTTCCCGTTCGTCGTGCGCTTCCACCAGCGCCGATAGTCCCAGCTCGTTGCAGACCGTAATATAGTCCCGGATGGTCGGCGTATCGAGCAGAGCACAAATGAGCAGGACTGCTGAGGCACCTATAGTTTTGGCCTCATAGATCTGGTATATATCCACGGTGAAGTCCTTGCGCAACAGCGGAATGGATACCTTTTTTTGAATCTCAGTCAGATATTCGTCCCTGCCCTGAAAATATTCCGGTTCGGTTAGTACCGAGATCGCGGCTGCCCCGGCCTGCTCATATTCTTTGGCGATCTGCAGGTAAGGGAAGTCAGGCGCGATTATACCCTGAGAAGGAGATGCCTTCTTTATTTCACATATAAAGTTGATATCCGGTCCCCGCAAGGCCTTTTCAAAGGGAAAACCGCTGTCATTATTTAATTGGCCTGCCGCTCTTTGCATCTGTTCCAGAGAGGTGTGCGACTGATTGCGCACCACCCGGTCGCGAGCCGCAGCCGCCAGTTTATCTAATATCATTACATTACCTCATTGGTCAATCTGCGGAAATCATCCAGTTTGGCAGCCGCCTGGCCGGAGTCAATCAAATCCTGAGCTATTTTGATACAGTCAGCTACCGTACAGTCGTCAATCCCCAAATAGAGTGCCATAGCCGCATTGAGCACCACTACATCCCGTTTCGGTCCCCGTTCCCTGCCATTTAGAATGTCCAAGGTAATTTGGGCATTCTCTGCCGGGGTTCCGCCGACCAGATCCTCCAGTTTACAGCGCTGGAAGCCAAATTGCTCGGGAGTAATGTCATAGCTGCTCAGTTCGCCGTGTCGTATTTCGCAGACATGAGTTGGACCGGTGAGGGTGACCTCGTCCATTCCGTCACTGCCGCTAACTGCTACACCCCGTACTACACCCAGGTTGGATAGCACCTGGGCCAGCGGTTCCACCAGCTTGCGATCATAAACCCCCATCAACTGCATAGTGGCACCGGCCGGATTGGCCAGGGGGCCCAATACGTTGAAAATGGTCCGAACTCCCATATCCTTGCGGACCGGTGCGGCGTGTTTCATAGAGGAATGATAGACCTGCGCAAACATGAAACAAATGTTGCTCTGTTCCAGAATTTTCCCACTCTGATCGGGAGTAAGGTTCAGGTTTATCCCCAGATTCTCCAGCACATCGGCCGCGCCGCTCTTGCTCGATACGCCCCGATTGCCGTGTTTGGCTACCGGAACGCCTCCGGCTGCCACCACAAAAGCAGAGGTAGTAGAAATGTTGAAGGTGTTGGTTCCGTCGCCGCCGGTTCCAACAATGTCAATGACCTTGCGCACCGGGTTGATTTTAAGGCCTTTTTCCCGCATAACCTCTGCGCAGGCAGTGATCTCTTCCACCGTTTCGCCTTTCATCCGCAGCCCGGCCAGCAGTGCTCCCATCTGAGCTGGTGTGGCCGTACCATCCATCATCTGCCGCATAACCGCTTTAGTGGTTTCAATGTCAAGATCTTTGCCGCTGAGCACTTCCTTGATTGCCTTCTGTATCATCTTATTTCCCTCCTAATAATTTTAAATAATTTCTTAATATTACCAGCCCCATCGGGGTCAAGATTGATTCCGGGTGAAACTGCACCCCGTAAACATCAAAATCCACATGTTTTACCGCCATTACCTCACCCATCTCATCCTCTGCAATAACCTTTAGCTGAGCGGGGAGGGTCTCTTTCCTGACAGCCAGGGAATGGTAACGCGCTCCGTCAATCTGCGGCGGCAGCCCCTTAAAGAGAGGAACGGTGTTATCGATACTGATAAGGCTTTTTTTCCCGTGCATCAAGCGTCGGGCATGACCTATTTCAGCTCCATATACTTCGCAGATGCCCTGATGTCCCAGACATACCCCGAGTATAGCCGCTTTGCCTGCCATCTGGCGGACCACCTCCTCGCATATGCCGGCATCCTTCGGGTATCCCGGCCCCGGTGACAGGATGATGTGGGAAGGCTGCAGGGCTTTGGCCTCCTCCACCGTCAGTTCATCGTTGCGTACGACCTTGATATCAGAATTGATGCTGCCGATCAGCTGCACCAGGTTATAGGTAAAACTGTCATAATTGTCAATTATCAAAATCATTATTTATCTACCTCACTTGCACTGCAAATGGCATTTATCACGGCCAGAGCCTTATTAGCGGATTCCTCATATTCATTCTCGGGTATACTGTCCGCCACAATCCCCCCGCCGGCCTGCACATAGACCTGATTACCCTTTTTCACTGCCATGCGAATGGCGATACAGGTATCCATATTACCTGTAAAATCCAGGTATCCCAGCGCGCCGCCGTATATGCCGCGGGGCTCCCCTTCTATTTCCTCTATAATCTCGCAGGCCCGTATCTTGGGTGCCCCCGACAGAGTTCCAGCCGGTAATACTGCTTCAATAGCGCTGTATCCATCACGCTCAGGGACAATTTCGCTGTCCACCTGCGAGCAGATATGCATGACGGTGGAATAACGATGGATCATCATATATTCGGTAACTTGGACGGAATCGTACTTGGATATTTTACCCAGATCGTTCCTGCCCAGATCCACCAGCATATTATGTTCGGACAGTTCTTTTTCATCAGCCAGCAGCTCCTTCTCCAGATTCTGGTCCTCCTCCTCTGTTTTCCCCCGGGGACGCGAACCCGCCACCGGGAAAGTGGTAAGCCTTCCGTTTTGCAAACGCACCAGGGTTTCGGGAGATGTGCTCATGATCTCATCTTCATCGATATGCATATAGACCATGTAGGGAGAGGGGTTGGTAGTTCGCAATACCCGGTAAGCATTTAGCAAACTTTCCTGATAGGGAGCAACAAACTGGCGTGAGATAACCGCCTGAAAGATATCCCCCTCCCGGATGTATTCTTTGGTCCTCTCCACCATGGCGCAGTAGTCTTCTTTACTCACATTGCAGGTAAACTGCACATTCTTTTCACTCTTGAGTTTGGCCAGAGGCTGACCATCACGGATAAACCCGGCAATGGCTTCCAGTTCGGCTGTGGCCCGCCCATAATTGTCCAGCACACTGTCGGTCTGCATATTGACCACAATACAAATTTTCTGCTTGAGATGATCAAAGGCGATTACCTTATCAAACAACATAAGATCGAAATCGTTGCCCTCGCCCCGCTTGATTTTCAATTTAGGTTCTGCGTATGCGATCATGGCATAGGCAAAATACCCCACAAACCCTCCGGTAAAAGGAGGCATCCCGGGCAGCTTCGGCGAGGTATATTCCCGCTGAATGGCCCGCAGTACATCCAAAGGAGATTCAGTCTGGATACGGGTGACGTCACCATCACGTTCGATAGTCACCACCCCATCTTTACAGTATACCCGCATAAGCGGATCATAGCCCAGGAAGGAATAGCGCCCCCACTTCTCCCCCCCCTCAACGCTTTCCAGCAGAAAATATCGTTTGCTCATACCGGCTAGCTTGCGCAAGAGGGTAATAGGAGTGATAACATCCGCATGAATTTCCCGGCATATCGGTATCACACTGTATTCTTGGGCTAATTTGAGTATGGTTTCACTACTTGGTCTGATCATTTTCCTAACCTCACTTCATCAATTGATGGATCCAGTACACTGTCAACCCTAATTCTGTGTAATATTCATCGAGTTAAATTTCTGTAGAACCAGGCGGAGGATTGAGTAATACTATGGTATTGCGATTGACGACAACGCAGTTATACAGGTATTTAACCGATGAGAGCATATAGAATTAGGGTTGACAGTGTACTAAGTCCTGGACTGAAATATGGAGAGCATGATGGGCAATAAAAAAAGCTTTTGCCCTTATAAAAAGGACAAAAGCTTACACTTCTGCGGTACCACCTAATTTGGTAACAAAGTTACCCACTCATCTTACGCACCATCATGCGCACCCCACTGATAACGGACAGGGTTCCCGTCGACGTCTACTCCCGGCAGGTTTCGAGTCGCCCTCGCAAGTCCATTCAATTAGTTCCGTATTACCGCATTCACACCAACCGGCGGCTCTCTGAAATACTTTCCCTAACCTACTTCTCTTGCTCATCAGTTTACTTTTCAATTGCATTAAATATATAATCTCAACTTATCTTTGTCAACTTATTTTTAATCAGCTTTCAAAAACCGAGCGGTATCCAGACCGCAACGTTATTACTATCCCTTAACGCTTCTGGCAGAGATCAGCCAGGGAGCTGGAAATGGCTCAATCATGTTTTTGCTATTGACTCGCGATACCTCTATAAGAATCGCTTCAGTGCGCTCCAAGCCGTTTTCCTGAAATAAGGCAGGAAGAGATGTTAGAGTTTCAAAGTCATATGTGTATATTAAAAAATCCATGACGGGATTGATGGCCAAGAGGCTCTTTATTTCACTGCCGATCCTCGGAGAAGCTACTATAAACGCTATGTCCGGCACCGGCAGCTTATCCAGGATATCGTCTTCCAGAGAATCAACGATTATTACGTTGGAGAGGCCAAATTTGTCAACATTACATTGCATGGTATCCCGGTCCCTGCGGTCATATTCCACCGCAATAACGCTGCCCTCAGCAGCAATCATGGCGGCCTCCACCGCGATACTCTCACCTGAGACGATACATATACTATTCTGGTCCCCTAGATTGAGCTTACTTATTATAACAGCCCGAGCTTCCCGGCACACATACTGAACCGAGCCGCAGGCGAAGCGGCTGTTATCTATACCTATCTGATAATTCGTTGCAGCGTTGGGATTCAAAATCAACATAGCTGCAGAGGCATTGATCCCGCGGTTGATCATATCTGAGACCTTGTCGTGCTTGATCTCGCCGGATGGATCCGAACCCTCATTGTACCAGATAACACAGTCTCCCAGTTCCGCATTCCACATGTCGTAGAAAATATCCGGATGCCCAGCGTCCGTGAAGACCAGTACTGCCCGGTTGCTCATAACGGCCGGAATCAGGTTTTTATTCTTCCCGGTAATATCCAACATCTTCAGTTTTGCCAGATTTATATCAACGTTCTGTGAAAAATACTTAAGCCAGGATAAAATGACCTCATTGGTAAACATTGTTTGTTCCACAGGCAAAACCTCCTTTTTACAGTTATCATACCATATCTTTTGCATATATTCCCGGGTCTAGCGTATTTTAAGCGCCAGTGCGCTCCAGTAGGCGTTCCCATTTTTGATCCACATAGACTTGAGCTTCTTCAATCATCCACTCATTACCTTTCTGGAACATATGGCGGAACCTGCCTTGGAGGCGGAGAAATTCTTCTACGGGCAGCTTTTTCTTCGGTGTATAACTCAGGCGCCATACTCCCTCCTCTACTTCGAAAAGGGGCCAGACGCAGGTATCCACCGCCAGCTTAGCGATCTCCGCAAGCTTGGCCATGGGGTAGTCCCATCCGCGAGGACATGGGGATAATACGTTCAAAAAACAAGGGCCTTCAATATAAATAGCTTTATTAGCCTTGGTGTGCAGATCCTTGAAATTTCCTATAGGAGCAGTCTGAGCTACATAAGGAATATTGTGAGCAACCAAGATCTCAGTCATATCTTTTTTACTTTGTTTTTTACCCTGCTGCACAGAACCTACCGGCGTAGTAGTTGTACGGGCAAAACTAGGCGTTGAAGATGAACGCTGGATTCCGGTATTCATGTAAGCCTCGTTGTCATAGCAGACGTAGACCATGTCATGCCCGCGTTCCATAGCGCCTGACAGGGATTGAAACCCTATATCATAGGTGCCGCCGTCACCTGCAAAAGCAATGAACTTGACGGTTCCGTCCACCTTGCCGCGACGTTTCAAAGCGTTATAAGCTGCTTCCACTCCGGAACAGGTAGCCGCGGAGTTTTCAAAAGCAGAATGAATATAACTGTCCATATAGGCAGTGTAAGGATACATAAAGGTGGACACCTCCAGGCAACTCGTAGCATTAACCACCACTGCCCTGTCCTCTTTATCCAGGGCACGCAGAACCCCTGCCACAACGATCCCGGCGCCGCAGCCGGCGCAGAGACGATGCCCTCCCGTGAGACGTTCCGGCTTTTCTACTTCCCGTTTCAGGTTATATACCGTGCTCATGCAATATCCTCCTTTGACCTCTGTCCCATATGGGTATATATCGGTCCAATCTCGCCGGTCTCAGCAATATTCGCGAGCCGACAGAACACTTTTTCAACATCCTCGGTCTTAACGTCACGGCCGCCCAGACCGTAAACGATATTAATTAAATACGGGCGTTCCTTCAAATCATACAAAGCACTGCGGGTCTCGGCAAATAAAGGACCTCCGTTGGCTGAAAAGCCCTCGGACTTATCCATAACGGCTACAGCCCTGGTATTTGCCAGAGCCCGGGCCAGTTCCTCGCCCGGGAAAGGGCGGAATACTCTTATTTTAACCAGCCCCGCCTTTACTCCATTTTCCCGCAGCTTGTCTATAGCTGCTTTGGCAGTTCCGGCAGTGGATCCGATCAGAACCAGTGCAAGTTCTGCATCCTCCATCCTATATTCTTCAAACAGGCCATAGCTCCGGCCGGAAATCATTTCAAACTCTGCGGCTACCTCCAGTATGCGGGCCTTGGCCGCCTTAATCGCCTCAGCCTCCAGAACCTTGTGTTCCATGTAATAGGGACTCACATCGTAGGGTCCTACCGCCAGCGGATTTTCTTTTTTAAGAAGATAATTTTCAGGATTGTATTCCCCTATAAACTTACGTACCGCATCGGTCGCTAGAAGCTCTATATTCTCTACGGCGTGACTGGTAATGAAGCCATCCATACAACTCATCACCGGTAAGCGTACACTCGGAGTCTCACCGATAGGCATGGCCATAATAAAATTATCGTAGGCCTCCTGATTGTTTTCGGCATAGATCTGAATCCAGCCGGAATCCCGGGCTCCCATAGAGTCGGAATGGTCGGCGTTTATGTTAATTGGACCCGAAAGGGCTCGATTGACGCAGGCCAGGGTAATAGGCAGACGGCATGAAGCCGCGACGTATAAGAGCTCGTACATGAGTGCCAGTCCGCAGGATGAAGTAGCACTTACAGCTCTGGCTCCTGCAGCTTGCGCCGCAATACACACGGACATTGAACTGTGCTCAGACTCCACGGTTACATATTCAGTATTTACCTCGCCATCGGCCACAAATTGGGCGAAGTATTCCGGAATTTCCGTGGAGGGAGTGATAGGGAACGCTCCCATGACGTCAGGATTTATCTGCTTCATGGCATAGGCTACAGCCTCGTTGCCGGAAAGGCGGTTGCTCATCTGGCCACACCTCCAGTTACCATTGTGATCGCCGGGAAGGGACACACGTTCTCACAAATGCCGCAGCCCTTGCAGTGCATATAATCGAAGTCCAGACGCTTCCCGTCCTTCACCGGAATAGCACTGTCCGGGCAGAATGGAACACAAAGCATACAGTGTTTACAAGCTTGGGCGTGAAAAACGGGCGTGTTGGTCCGCCAAGTACCAGTATCGAAGGCCCGTGCTGTTCCTGGTTCGTATATCTCCCCACCGGGGGTCAAATCCTGCCAAGGGGTATGCTCGTTGATATCCTTCGCATAAATCATCCTACCTGCACCTCCTCCATGGATTTTTTCAGTGTTGCCATGTTCCCCTCGATAACCTGGGGCTTGGCCGCAAATTTATGTTTAAAGGATTCTTCTATATGCGCTAAAAAACGGTCGGTATCCAGAACACCGCTCACCTTAACCACAGCGGCCAGCATAGGGGTATTTGGGAAATTTGTGCCCAGAATCTCTTCCGAAATGCGGCGGGCATCTATAGTACAGACTTTTCCGGTATATCCTCGCAGCCGGGGACGCATCTCCTGGGGAGAGCTGGGAGTGTTAATGATTATCGCACCGCCCTCTTTTAGTCCTCCAGTAACGTCGACACTGTCCAGCAGACTTTCATCTACCACGACCACATAGTCCGGATAATAAATGTTGGAATGGATATTACACCGTTTTTCACTGATGCGATTATAAGCCGTAATAGGGGCTCCCATACGTTCTGGTCCATACTCCGGGAATCCCTGCACGAATTTTCCTTCTAAGCCAGCTACATCCGCCAGCAGCAGGCAGGCCATCTTGGCTCCCTGTCCGCCCCGGCCGTGCCAGCGAATTTCTACCATATCATTGGTTGCCATTACTTTTTTCCTCCAGTCATTATGATTGATAAAATTACAAGATAGGCGCACCAAATCTGTTCCCTTAGCGTACTTTGATCCTTAGCAATTGCCATAAATATGACAATTCTATTTCCGTCCAAAGTAAAAAGGCTTTCGTCCCATAAAAGGACGAAAGCCTAAAAGACATTCGCTATACCACCCATTAATAAATACAACATACCAACATATGCGTTCCCGGTGACGGGGGAAAACCGTCGAAGCCTACTAGATTAATCGTTCGGTCCGCAGCTCAGGAGTGATTTTCGGGTTCAGACTACTAGTACCGGCTTGCACCAATCCCGGCTCGCTGTAAACGTTCGCGCTGAAACGTACTCTCTCCGTCAATGCCTTTGAAATTTTAAATTATAACTTAATATACCCACTAGACCGTGTTTTGTCAACCACTGTATCCGTTTTTCTACTTATTACTAAATTTGATAACAATAACCTTGTTTGTCGTGCCAAATGCACTATAGACATGGCTTATGTTTCTTGGAGATCTTTACAAATCACGCCCTTATGACATATCTGTAAATGAATGATGAATTATAATACGTAATACATCAACGCAAAAAGGGACACCCCCAAATTCCGATCAGGGCGTCCTATAATAAAAAGAGGAAAAAGGAATGTCAGTGTCCGCGAAAATAGTTTAACCGTTAATACCGATTTTTAATCTAGCATTAATAATTGAGGCTCGACCGTGAAGCCCTCTGTTTTCGAACACTCATCCTCCCAGCTGTTGTAATAGTAATCCTGTTATTTACGGCGTATTCAAGCATTTTACAGTCTACTAATCTCCTAATTGATTCGGTTGCTTTTATAATATCTCCCCTAAAAATTACTTTTATAATTACTTCAATAGGTGTATACAACCGGCCATTAACCACGTTTAGTATCAACAACTCGTTCTCCGTGATATTAAACACCCCCCTTTATATACTATTAATAATATTCATAGATAAGAAGAAGCGTTTACCTTATCGATCATTTTCAGCCACTGGTGCAACCACATAATAACCGCTCACCTTAATTAACAGTGATAATCTTGCTAGCCTAGCCGGTATAGGCACTGGGGTATATGGCAGATCTAACAAGGTACATCATCAATTAAGGTTTTTACCTTCCGTCATGATCACTGCTGATCGTATGCTTAATCACATGTTCATGAGTTCGCTGGAAGCGGAATGATTGCTGGCATAATACCCCATAATCATCGTTTTGCCGGTGTAACAAGCCACAAAATATGGCAAAAGCCATATCCACGCTATCCGTACAAATGATGATTTCTTTTTTAATCACCACCACAAAATAGGTGTTAAAACTGGCACGGCAAGCACATTCATTTCGTTAAAGGAGAAACAACTACAAATTTCGGTCATCATTACGATTTTATCTTTGCAACCTTTATTGAAAATCCACTCCAAAAATACCACAAATAACTTACATTAGGCACGTATAAGGCATTAAAAGAAAAAATCAGGGGTTATATACATGGAGCCGTAACGAAAGGTTTCGTTACGGCTCCATTTACTTATTATGATCTCCTGGGTTGGAATGAAAAATCCAAACATTTCATTTTCTGAACGCTTGGAATAATTTCCATATTTTGGTATAGGCGAGGGGGGGAGTTGAACCCCCGTCCGCAAGCAAGACCAGAAGAGTTTCTCCGAGCGAAGTCAGTGATTTGGTTTTTGCTGGCAGGCCGGTGACCCTTATCAACCTGTCATGCCGAATATACTTTTTCTTACTTTTATTGTGAATGATAATATATAATATAGTGTTGATAGTAAACCGGAAGGAAGAATGCATATGTACGACAACATTATCGATACCATTGGTCATACTCCGCTTGTTAGGATAAATAAGTTAAACCCAAAGCCGCATATCCCGCTTTACGCAAAACTGGAGGGCTTTAACCCAACGGGGAGCATCAAAGATCGTATTGCCATAAAAATGATCGAGCAGGCGGAAGAAAGCGGTGCTCTGACGAAGGGAAAAACCATAATCGAACCCACCTCCGGCAATACAGGGATCGGTCTGGCGATGATAGGTGCCGTAAAAGGGTATGCGGTTGAAATAGTCATGAGTGAAGCGGTTTCAGTTGAACGCCGCAAGATGATTGAAGCTTTCGGAGCTAAGACTACTCTGACGGAAGCCTCCCAAGGCACGGATGGAGCCATCAGGAAAGCCCATGAACTTTGCCGCAGCTATCCTGATAAATACTTTATGCCCAACCAGTTCTCCAATGAATATAATAAGCTGGCCCATTATGAAACTACCGCCAATGAAATCTGGGAGGACACCGGGGGCAAGGTTACCCATTTCGTTTCCGCTCTTGGCACCTCAGGAACCATTATGGGAGTGGGAATGGGACTTAAAGCCAAAAATCCTGATATTCAGATAGTTGAGGCACATCCTGTTCTGGGTCATTACATCCAAGGCCTCAAAAACATGCAGGAGGCAATAGTCCCGGAAATCTACGATCCTACCCAGATCGATCGAAGGGTTATGATTGAATCTGAGGCCGCTTTTGCGATGACCCGAACTATTGTAGCGCAGGAAGGCATCTTTGTGGGTATGAGCAGCGGAGCGGCCATGATTGCTGCACTAGAATGCATCAAAGACATAGAGGAAGGCTTTGTGGTGGTAGTGTTCCCTGACCGGGGAGAAAAATACTTGAGTACGGGTTTATTTCATCTAGCCCCCTGATAGGTGGGTAATTAGCGGGCTCTTCTTACCAAGTTACTTAAATGAATATTACTTTGTTTCGCGAAATAGCATGCACCCTTAAATTTAAGGGTGCCGTACTTATTTTAATAATCTAAAAAGTTATGTCACTATCAATTTGACCAACAAAAATTGAATACCTGACAATTCATTTAAAACATTTATTTGCGGGCAAGGAATTGGTTAGTTACAACAGCCATCTGTTCTCGTGTAGCTGATCCCTGGGGGTTAAAATTTCCGTCACCAACACCGTTCATAAATCCATTATTGACACAGTAACCAACGGCATCAAGTGCCCAATTAGAAATTCGATTATCATCATTAAATTTAATTTCTGTCGTTTGTGCTTTTATTTGTTCATCAGTTAAACCTAATGCGTGTACGAACATAACCGCCATCATTTCCCGGGTGCATTTTGCATCAGGCGCGAAATATCCGGTGGCAACACCAGCTATAATCCCTGACTGGTAGGCTGTTTCGACGAACGGATGAGCCCAGTTGTCTTTGGGAACATCACGGAAGTTAAGATTATTAGAAGCATTATATGTATCAAGCCCTAGAGCATTTACCAACATTGTGACCATTTGCGCCCGAGTAACAGTATCCTGAGGATTAAAATTTCCCCTGGTATCTCCGCTGACAATACTATTTTCAGCTAGGTGTATTATTGAAGCTCTTGCCCAGTCAGAACTTTTATCGATATCCTTGAAAAAGGTAAGGTTACCGGGCGGTAAATCAGCCAAATCAGTTATTTGAACATAAGCCTGCATCCCGGACAGGGTTAAAACCCGGTACCAGCTGCCTTCCTGACGTAAAATACGCAGATGGGTTCCCGGCGGGAGACTTTGCAGCACCTCGTAATTAAGGCCAGGCCCCCTTCTTAGAGACACATCAGCCTGAGTTGTTAGTCGCCACTGAGGTGGGATTGCCGTAATATCAATCAAATTCACATCGGCAACTGGAACCTGCCCTAAAATATTTTCAGCTACCAGCACCTGGTAGTACGCCAAAGAATTATTTACCACGAAATCAAGAATAGGAAAGGTATCTCCTTCTTTCGCCTTATAACCCTGCCAGAACGGTTGAACTCTCATTTGAGTGCCAGGAGTTACGACGCGTACATATTGGGCTGATTCGGGAACAGTGACCCGTTTGCTATTAGTAACCGTTACTGGTTGTGACTTAATGTCCAATTGGCCTATTGCTCCGGATGATTCTAACCCAACCAGTCTCAAAAAATAAGTTCCGTCTGGAACCAGTCCGCCCATAAAGTCTGTACCATTCCAGGTAAAAGGATGGCTGCCTTTTGTCAAGTTCTTATCGGTGATTACTGAGGTTACGTTCCCCCCCAAAACATTAGTAATATACAGATATACTCTTTGCGTGTCTTCGTTCATAATCAGATTGCCGTTAATTGAATCACGAATTCCACCATTATTAAGATTAATGGTTGTTTCCTGCCAGGCAGCACTATTGACAATCTGGCGCATACGCCATTCAGGCATATAATATTCTCCATCTCTAATCGTAACTGTACCAATTAAGGTATTTGCAGGCCATGGTAAACCTTGGATTCGGTCCTCATTATTTGAATGATACTGAATTGAAATACGTGTTTCAAATAATATCTCATACTCACCGTCGGGTAATATTTGTCCATCTTTACCCCGCCCGTTCCAACTGATTTGATGCTGCCCAGGAGCCATTCTCTGTTCAGTTCCAAGATAAGTAATATCCATGTATCCTGTTGTCTTCAATCTATAGCCCATCCTTATACTTGAATACCGGTTTAAATAATAGTTTAAATACGTTAATGGTTCAGTGCTCCCGTATTTAGGCGAAATCACGTTGGGGATAATATTCGGACTGCTAATTAACGGCAAAGGGTCGGGCTCAATTACCACTTTAACCTTTAACCCTGTCCCGGAAATTGTAACATTTCCGCTTTGGTCCATTAATGTTGCCCCAATATCATATTCACCAGGGATAAGTGGTTGATTTCCATCGACCGGTTCCCAGTATATAGTGTGTTCAGTGCTAAAAACTGTACCCGGATTGGGGGGCCATCCAGGTATAGCAGAATGGGGTGGGACTGTTAAATTTACAATGGTTGGCTCATCAGTTTTAATCGTAATATATGCATAACCTGGTGTTTTGTTGCCATGATAGGCTACTACTGGCGAACTAATGTGACTGTAGATAATTTGGGTTGGTTGGGTGTATTCTGCGTATACCGACGCTGATCCTGAACCGGCAAAAGTGAACCATCCTTGGAACAAGGTTAAGAATAACGTTAAAACTAACGTCGAAATGCTCCGCCCTTTTTTAAACCAGTCTTTCATAAAGCTGCCTCCGTAAAATTAAGGTAGGGTTACGATAAACGATTGTCTGCTGCTCGATAAACAGTGTTTAAGCAATTACAAATACTGTCGAATATCTATATGAGTAGAGCATTTATCAGGCTTATCATTTTAATAAAGATTAGCATATCTTTGTGGGAAACCCACTTGGTATATATTGTTAAGTTCATTCAGCTAACTCTACCCAATATCCTCATATAGTACCATTATTTACATCAAGGGGATGTCCACTTGGCCATCGAATAATCTCAGTTATGTGATTAGATAATTTCCTGGGATTGGGGAGTAAGTCTTGTTAAAAAGCTACCGAAGAATTACTGCTTTTGCGCTTATCATTGTCTTATTGACGGCTCCCTGCTTGGGATTGGCCGCATCAGCCTCTCCTACCGCAAGGATAGAAGATGTCAGTATATCAGCACCAATAATTTACCCTCAGCAGGATAAAACCGAAGACCTAACCTCTGTTACTTTCAATCTGACCGAAAGCACAAGGGTATTGTTAAAAATTCATTGGGGAAAAACTGTTTTTATTAAAGATCAATTACTGGAAGCAGGAACACACTCATTAGCTTGGAATGGCAGGGATGAAAATGGACTTATAGTGCCGGAGGCGCGCTATTTTATTACTATAGAAACTCAAGAAGACAACTATGTGCATAAATGGCAGAACGATAATTGGTACATCACCGTAATGAGCGGCCAAAATATGACCAGCGAAATGGTTAACTCACTGATAACTGACGCCCGCTTCTTGACAACAACTGCTACACCCGGTGAAGACGGACGTGACAAAGCCGTTATAAAGTTTACCCTTACAGATCCGGCCATCATTAAGCCAGTTATAAACTCATATCCGGCACCATCTCGATACCTGGGGGAAAAATTCTTTTCGGCTGGCGAGCATTATATTACCTGGGATTTGACCAATAACTATAGTAAATTCCCGGCAGAGCCTGCTGATCATGAAATGGTCACGTTCGCTCTTTGGGTTAGCAGTCCAGGTATACATAATTATGGGAGTTACGTACCTCTTGTAGAGAGTCCCGGTTCTTTTATGAAAATAAATGTTGATACGGGCTTCATTAATCCACGCTGGGCAGCAACTACAATTCCGGCTGCTCCGGTTAAGGCTGGACCTGACCTTAATACCCCAACGATATCTACACTTACCAACAAACAGTTTTTTTTGGTAGATTGGTATCGCTATAAATGGTACCGGGTAACACTTTCCGATGGAAGCAAAGGCTATCTACCGGACTACGCTGTAAAACCAATCAGTCTGACGGCCACCAGCTTCATACCCACACAGGCTATCGATCCTTCCATTAATATCGGTTTCAATTATGAGACCGACGGCAACACAATCATTTATATGAATGGTTATGACCCGCAATCAATGTACATCAAAAATCTAAATACAGGTGTCAGGAAAACAATTAATAAATCAGGGTATACCATGTGGCTACCATCGTTAAACGGTAATTATGCTGCCTGGTTAGAGAAGGAAGGAAATGCTGCCAGCCAGACTTCCACTTACGTAGTTTTATTTAATCTTTCCACTGGACAGGAAACCCGTTTGGGGGATTATCTGAGTTCCTATTGTATGGCCGGTGATTACATAGTTTACCGTAGAGACTCCAATCTCTTTTTATATAGGATAAGCAGCGGTCAGACCACCTTGCTCATGAATAGTGAAGTATATGGCAATAATCAGGTAATTACTGATGGCAGATATGTCCTCTGGAATACTCATCCCCACAATTTATGGTGCTACGATATATCCACGAGTACAAAAAAATTGATTAGTGATAATGCCGATTACGGCTGGATAAATCGTGACCGGATTATATTTACAACCTCCACAGGAGGTCGAGTTGAGATATATAATATTTCAACCAGTGAGTTCACAAATCTATTTCAATTCTCAAAACCCCTGGAAAATAACGGAACACCAACACTAGACGGTAATTTAGTAATTTATGCCGACTATCGCCATGACCCAATATACAATTATGGCCGACAAGTTTACATTTATGATTTAATCAATAAAAAATCTTTCGCCTTAACCAATGATGCACTTCTCTGTGGTCTTAATATTAAAGGCAATAAGGCATTTTACTCGGCAAATAGCCAACTATTAATGCAGGAACTTTCACTGCGTAATAATCTCCCTGCCGAAGCCCACCCACCCAATCCCGTGGGTGATTATGACGATATGCAATACCATTGGGCTAGAATTGATACGACCAGACTTTCAGTAATGGGTGTTGTATCCGGTTATCCGGACGGAACGTTTAAACCCGAAAATAATATAAGCCGTGCGGAACTGGCAGTAATTCTTGCCCGGGCATTACAGTTAAAGTCGGGGAATATAAATGAAGCAGGTTTTAGAGATGTTGCACAAATACCTGCGTGGGCGCAGGGATCGGTGGCTGCTTTGGTTAAAGAGGGACTATTAAGGGGTTATCCTGTAGGTGATGGGACTTATTTATTTAGACCCAATCAACTCGCTACCAGAGCAGAGTTGGCCGTATTATTAGCAGCGTTGTTAGAACGGCATATTGGACCAACCGATGTTGCGGAACATGAATTCGTTGATGCTAATGACATACCCGATTGGAGCATGGTTGCAGTTAACAAGCTGTGCCAACGCCAAATTATCAACGGTTATCCAGATAGTTCTTTCCGCCCTAATAATAATGTAAGCCGGGCAGAAGCGGCCACAATGGTCAACGGCTTGTTGGAATCGTTTATTAGTACGGATAATATATGAAAGCTATTAAGCGTTCCATCCTGATAACACCGAACTCTAAATGAATGCGCGCTACTAGTCAGTCAACTAGATATACAGAAACCGTTTCAATAGCCACTTATTCCTTAATCTGGCTGAAGCCGGTTGTAGAAGTAAGTTTACTATTGGTGAAGGCGGGGGGGACACATATACTATGCACTGATCCCTGTATTCTTTTGATTCTCAGCAATGCTTGATTTGACTAGGTTCTTGAAAGAGTGCCATTCTGGACAAGAATCGGTTTTTATTTCGTTTTGGAAAATAGAAATATCCACTCTTCAGTTTTTATCGTTGTATCAAGAGAACTGTCCCCCGATAACTGCTATTATATGTACTTCATTAATCTGCTTGATTATTCACATTACAATCTTCAACTATCTAGTACGAGCCTGCTTTAATGCCCTAAAATAAAACCATCACAACGCTGGACATTAGCACCATCAGTAAATATTAGTTTTATGTAATCATTATTTACTTCTTGCTTATAATAAACTATTTAATTTCAGTTTAGGATCATTTTGGGGATCTTCTTGATAAATAAATACCGGATCATTTAACTTACATCTTGCCAAACACCATTTACAAACCTAGACTTATTTGTCCCGTCAATTTTAATTCTTCGTGTTTCCCCATTCCAACCATCTTGATATATAATCCATTCTCCAACAACATTAATAAAACATACCTTTTCATTTAATATCAGAGATCTGCTTGTTGCATCCGGTTTCATTTTGTATAAAATACCTTTGTCGTAAGCACCAGCGGTATAGTATAACCAATCACCAGAAAAATTCATAAAGTAATTACGAGTTCCTTCGTCTACTTTCTGACTATTTGACCCGTCTTTTTTAATACTATGTCTTGCAAATATTTTATTTTGCCAATCAACAACTGTCTCATAATAAATCCAGTCATTTGTTACAGATATAGCCTCTGGTTGTTCATCGGCAAGCCTTATTATTTCCGAACCATCTATTTTTATTTTTGTTAGTTCCACATTTAGATCGGTATAAAACCAACCATTATCATAATATAACGTTTGTGTAGTGATATTACTAATTTTAGTCATTTCAGTTCCGTCGTTCTTTATTTTAATAATATAACCTCTGGAATCATTATTATTGGGTAAATAGCGAAAATATATCCAATCTCCAATTACGATTAATTTGTCTATACTACCGTTTTCTTTTAATAAGAGTGTTTTTTCTGTACCATCTGTTTTTATTTTGTATATACAATTAGAAAATAGATAATATACCCATCCATCTTTAACATTAATATTAGTTATGCATTGACCCTGTGAAAGGACGGTTGTATCGGTGCCATCAAGCTTCATTTTGAATAGTCCACTTTCATAAGTGCAAAAATAGATCCATCCTTGTTCTTGTGTCGCGTGTCCACGGTTTTCTATATTTCCTGAACTATTACCCAAAAGGTTGTATTCTTTATTACCAATATCTTCGGACTGGGAAAGATTAATATTACTTGTACCCGTTGCTTTATTGGATGTTACCTTGTTATCAATATAATTATTATTTCTAATTGATATAGTCTGGTTATCTTCATTCCAATTAACATTTGCTCCTAGTGCTTCCGAAACAAATCTTAATGGAATCAAGGTTCTATTGTTAACAATTTTTGGGGGTGCATCGAGCGAAGTAGCTTGATTATTTTTATATGCCGTTTTCGAATTAATCTGTAACTTAATGCTTGTGTCAGCTTTAGTCGCTGTTATGGATTGAGTGTTTTCATCCCAGCTAACATTTGCACCAAGTGCTTCGAATATTGCACGAAGTGGAACTAGAGTACGTCCATCTTCGATAATTGGTGGTACATCAAATGATAGTTGTTGTCCATCTAACACAACCTTTGGTGCAGCCAAAACTGACGTAGATATATTCAAAACAAGAACTAAAGCCCCAAAAAACACTAAGAATTTCTTCAAAATATTTCCTCCCGCCGCATTTTAATATTATTTCTATAATTAGGGCAAATTTCCCTTCAATTATAAAAGAGAAATAAACAATTGGAGAAAATAAAAGGACCGAAAATTCGGTCCGATAATGATTCTTTCTATATTTTGACCCCTTACACACTCTTCCCATATGTTCTCTTATAATACTTGTTTGGTTTAGTATTTATAGTGTTTAATAATTTATTATTAATACTGTAGCGTTGTCAACCTTAAAACTTCTATAGTCTCCATTTCCTAGATTATGATATTCATTTGCTGATATTTGAGATTGGATTTTACCATATAGGATTGAGTAATTCGTATTATTAGAAATGACCATTAAACTATTCTCTTTCCATTCTGCTTCAAAAGGAGCATTTCCCTGTGGGAAACTATATCCATAGGAACATCTACGAATTATATTACTACCTAGACTATCTGCCATTAATGAACAAAAATCCTTAGAACCATATAGATATATTTTATCGAAATTTAAAGTATTGAGTCCATATTTATAATTCTTTTTAAAATACGGTTGCTTGGCTTCATCGTAGTATTTACCATATTGGTCAGATAGCGATATTAATTTATAATATGGGAAATAAGAATGATTTACCCATATGTCTGATGTAGGAGTATCCGCATTATCGAAGTTCGTATCCGACTTAATACAGAATGTTGCCCAATCAGCTCCAATATAACTACTCTCGAAAATAGTGTTATCGTTATTTATTTTTACCCATCTTCCGCCGACATAAGCTTCGAGATAATGGTGCCCCATATATCCTTGTTTCATTTCTTGTAAAAGTTGATCCTTTATTTTTTCATTTTTCAAGTTAGTTATTAAAATTCCTTGGGTTTTATCAACAGTATTTAAAAGTCTATTCGTTACTATAATTCTAGTCGGAATACCTGCCGCCCTCAATATTGTAGCCATATACGTAGCTGATGCTGTACAAGCTCCGTTTATTTTTTCATAATACATGGTTTTACCAAAGATTATCTGTTTAATAAAATCTTCATCGCTTTGATTTTTATCAATTCTATTATTTGAAAATCCTTCTATATTACTTTTAGGAATAATAGTTTTATCTCCTCTTAGGTCAACCCATAAATCAACAGGTCCACCGCTATCATACGGTATTGGCTTTGTTCTTTGTTGAAAATAATGAGGAACTAAAAATTTTACAACGTCTAAATCTGTTTTACAATCACTGGGAATAGAATGTATTATTTCGTCCTGCATTTTGCTATCCCAATTGGTTGTCTTTCTTGGTTTTAATAAGCCTTCAAATTTAGGGTTACTTTGATACTCCTTCCAGTTAGAATTACCTGTTACAATATCTTCAGCATAAGGATATATTATGGACTCATATTTTAATTTGTTGCCTGTATCAGATATGATCTTGATATCTTCAAAGGTATCCTTTAAAGAATCTGGATTATACCATTTATCTAATTCTCTAACTGCGTCTATAGTATATGTGTACTCTCTTCTTTCATTCCAATCTCCATCAGGTGTTCTATCACCGTCAGTATCAGGATTATTAGGGTCAGTAAGATATTTATGTATTTCTTCATAATCTGTTAAGCCATCACCATCTGTATCAGTTTGATCTACCATATAATCATAATTTAACATAGGGTTACCACGGTAATGAGTATCTATCACATTTATGTCATAATCAATATCCAAGATTAAATCACCATTAGAATTATAAGTTCTCTCAACGATTTTTTTATTCTGTTGTATTGGAGATGGATTTACTGATGATGAATTATTTATAATCACAGCATTATTAAATTCATCCCAACTTACCTTTGCCCCTAATGCTTCAGCAATATATCTTGCCGGACACATAGTTCTGCCACTAATAATCTGTGGCGCTACATCGCAGGTTATTTCTTTACCATTAATAATAAGTTTAACTATGTTTTTATTCTGTTGTATTTGAGGCGGATTTACCGATGATGAACTATTTATAATCACAGCATTATTAAATTCATCCCAACTTACAGTTGCTCCTAATATTTCAGCAACATATCTTGCTGGACACATAGTTCTGTCATTAATAATCTGTGGTGCTACATCGCAGATTATTTCTTTATTATTAATAATAAGTTTAACAGGTTGGTCAGCAAAGGCCGATTGAGTGGGATTAAGAGAAATAAGAAGAATACCAATGAGGAAATATGATAGTTTTCTATACAAAAATAACACTCCTTTTAACATGTTACTTTATATATTATATATTATCCATTTATTTCCCTTTGTGAATGAAGCCAAAAAACAATAATTTTCTAAATTCCATATTAATCATAGGGAAATCTCTCCAATTTATTTGTACAAATTCTCTGAAAAACAGAAAGCCCTTACCAGGATACGTGAAGTCGTAGCCACGGTCCTATAGGAAACTATCCAGAGTTCATTGCAATTCTAAATTAAATATCAGCAATAAGGAGGTCTGCTCATAAACAGTAGGAGACTGAAAAGAACACTGCCAATATATTTCCATTATCATCTCTGACAGGGGTCGTTTTAGGCGGTACCAACCGGCTGATAACGTTTACCCCGCCGGTTGGCGTGCCGCTAATAGATTGGACAAATTGTAATTGCACTTTTGGTTGTGGGGGCGGAAGGAAACCGGTATTGGTCGGACTGACCTGACCGGAAACAGTTCCAGAGCCCGGTGAGCTTGAATTAAACCAGAACTGGGCTAAAAAAGGTGTGTCTGAAAATTTACATAAATGATTTGGTCTGAAACAATCGCAGCAGCAGAGTTAACTCCTGAAACTTTAACTGCATCCATTGCCGCCTTGTTAGAAATTTCCTGTGAAGATAATTGGCCGGGCGAAGTTTCGCCAGGTGTGAGAGTAGTATTGGGTGGTGTGTAAGGGATAAAGGTCGGATTATTTTCGTGGACGGGCAAAATACGACAAATTATGATACAAAATTGAATTGTTAAGAATCCCCCAATATATGTAATACTAGATTGGGACTGGTTATAAAGGCATTGTTTCACGCAATCGGGTGATTCATGGATGTATTAAATTCCGATACAGCCATGAATTGCCCGGTTTTATTTCTGTATATCTTTAATATAAATAATACTTCCTGGCCGGTAATATTGGACTTGTTAAATATTACTAACCAGGAAGTAGCTGGCATGTTAATTGCTTAATAAATCAGCGATGCGCAAATAAATGTACACTACTAATCTCTAACCATAGACTCGGTCTAGGTATTAATTGCATAGATCAGCCCTCGCCTTTTACATTTATTTAATTCATATATCCTTGGAATTTAGTCGTGATTCTGTAAAAGCAAAAGACACAATTAGCAAAGATTATTAAATAGCCAACCGAACTTTTCGTATATAGCCTGGGAAATATCTATCTAACAAGGGGGCGATATTTAAGGAAGTAATCAAATGAGTTGAGTTGAAAAAGAAAATTGGAGGGAGGGAAGTTGATGGCATACGAAAACGTATTGCTGGAAAGAGATGATAGAATAGCCGTACTAAGTATTAATAGACCGCAAGCGCTAAATGCATTAAACAATGATACCATTTTGGAAATAATGAGCGCCATAAAAGAAATCAATCAGGATTCCGGGATTGATGTATTAATAATTACGGGAGCTGGCGACAAAGCTTTTGTTGCCGGTGCCGACATTGCTTTTATGCAGAAGCTGACCGCAATTGAGGGTCGTGCATTTGGCGCTTTAGGGCAAGAAGCATTTCGGATGGTTGAAGTCATGGAGAAGCCCGTTTTAGCAGCTGTGAATGGTTTTGCTCTGGGTGGAGGATGTGAGCTGGCAATGTGTTGCGATTTTCGTGTAGCTTCAACTAAGGCCAAATTTGGGCAGCCAGAAGTGGGACTGGGAATTACACCCGGTTTCGGTGGTACCCAGCGGTTACCACGCTTGGTAGGTTCGGGTATGGCCCGGCAAATGCTTTTTACTGCAGATGTTATTAATGCCGAGGAAGCTTTGCGTATCGGTCTGGTTAATAAGGTAGTAGCACCAGAAGAACTGCTTGATTGTGCTAAAGGTATTGCCCGGAAAATAGTGAGCAAAGCTCAAATCGCAGTTCGTTTAAGTAAAGCAGCGGCTATCGAAGGAATGCAAACCGATATTGATAGGGCTATGACCATTGAAGCGGATGTTTTTGGTCTCTGTTTTGCTACGGAAGATCAAAAGGAAGGAATGACCGCTTTTATAGAAAAAAGGGCAGCTAATTTTGTCGGTAAATAGTATTAAAAGTGGCTATTTATTTGATTAAAAATATTAGGAGGAATTCAGGATGAAGATAATGGTACTTGGTGCAGGTACTATGGGAGCAGGTATCGTACAGAATGCTGCTCAATCAGGTTTCGATGTAGTTTTAAGAGATATTAAACAAGAGTTTGTTGACAATGGCCTTAGGGGAATTACCAAAAACCTAACCAAATTGGTGGAAAAAGGCAAAATGGAAGCTGCTGACAAGGATGCTATTTTAGCAAGAATCGTTGGCACCGTTGACATGGCAGCTGCAGCTGATTGTGACTTGGTCATTGAAGCCGCAATTGAAGTTATGGAGATTAAGAAATCAATATTCAAAGAATTGGATTCCCTCTGCAAACCCGAGTGCATTCTGGCTTCCAATACTTCAGCCTTGAGTATAACTGAAATTGGTGCTGCTTCAGGCAGGCCTGACAGAATGATTGGTATGCATTTTTTCAATCCCGTACCAGCCATGAAATTGGTTGAAATCATCCGTGGCGCTGCTACCAGCCAGGCCACTTATGATGCCATTAAGGATCTTGCTTTAAAAATGGGTAAGGCTCCAGTTGAAATCAATGAAGCTCCTGGCTTTGTTGTAAACCGTCTTTTGATCCCCATGCTTAACGAAGGTATGTATGCCTTAATGGAAGGCGTAGCCAATGCAGCTGACATAGACACTTCCATGAAGTTTGGTGCTGGACATCCTATGGGACCTTTGGCATTAGCTGACATGATCGGATTAGATATTTGCTTAAAAATAATGGAAACTCTGTATAAAGAGTTTGGTGATCCTAAATATCGTCCCTGCCCCTTACTGGTTAAAATGGTACGTGCAGGCAAACTTGGACGTAAGAACGGTGAAGGCTTCTTCGTTTATTAAGCAAAGAGGATTCATATAGATTGTTATTAATAATCACAATATTTATTATTTAGACCAAATTTGAAGGGAGATTATAAAATATGAGTAGAGAAGTCGTAATCGTAAGCGCATGCCGCACCGCCCTTGGCAGTTTCCAAGGAACACTGAAAGACACTCCAGCTGTAGACCTGGCTGCCCTCGTAATGGCCGAAGCGATCAAGAGAGCAGGAATCAAGCCCGAACAAGTCGAAGATACTATTTTTGGCTGTGTTATCCAGGCCGCATTAGGCCAGAATGTTGCACGCCAAGCCTCGATCAAAGCGGGTTGTTCTATCGAATCTACCGCTATGACCATCAATAAAGTTTGCGGATCCGGACTGAGAGCTGTCAGCCTGGCAGCTCAGTGCATCAAAGCCGGCGACAACGATATAATTCTCGCAGGTGGAATGGAAAACATGACCGCAGCTCCCTATGCAATGATGAAAGCTCGTATGGGCTATCGTATGGGCAATGCTCAAATTATTGACACCATGGTCAACGACGGACTCACTGAAGCCTTTAACAAGGTCCATATGGGCATGACCGCTGAAAAGATCAACGAACAATGGGGAATCTCCCGTGAAGAACAGGATGATTTTGCATTCCGCAGCCAGCAAAGAGCTAAAGCGGCCATTGAAGGCGGCAAGTTCAAAGATGAAATCGTTCCTGTAGTTATCCCTGGCAAAAAAGGCGATGTGGTATTTGATACCGACGAATTCGTCAACATGAAAGCTGACCGTGATAAGATGGGTGCTTTGAAACCAGCCTTCAAGAAAGACGGTAGTGTAACCGCTGGCAACGCTTCTGGAATCAATGATGGAGCTGCCGCATTTATCGTAATGTCCAGAGAAAAATGCGACGAATTAGGCCTTAAACCAATGGCCAGAATAGTAAGTTATGCTTCCGCCGGAGTTGAGCCTATGATCATGGGTATCGGACCGGTACCAGCCAGCCAGAAAGCTCTTGCTAAAGCTGGTTTGACTGTTGCTGATTTAGACCTGATTGAAGCCAATGAAGCCTTTGCAGCACAGTCTATCGCAGTAGGACGCGACATGGGCTGGGGCGACATGGAGAAGACTAACGTTAACGGTGGCGCCATTGCTATCGGACATCCCGTAGGCGCATCCGGTGCCCGCATTCTGGTTAGTTTAATGTATGAAATGAAAAAACGTGGCTCCAAATTAGGTCTGGCCACTCTCTGCATCGGCGGCGGCATGGGCACTACTATAATCGTAGAGCAAGTACTGTAATCCACTATTAATTCTCACCATGAGTGCGGGGTTTTTATGCCCCGCACTCAAAATTATATTTCACTAAGAAAATCGTCTTACCTATCCGTGAAAAGGAGGAGAGAAATAAGTGTCTATAGCTGATGAATATAAAAAGAAATTGATAACAGCTGAAAAAGCGGCCAGTTTGGTGAAATCAGGAGACTGGGTCGATTACGGCTGGTGTGTGGGTCATTCCTATGCAGTTGACAAGGCCATTGCCGCAAGAGCCAATGAACTTACCGATGTTAAGTTCTGGGGCGGTGTGACCATGTGGATGCCGGCTATCTTCCAAATTGAGAATCCAGGAGAGCATTTCACCTGGAATTCATGGCATTGCTCCGGCGTCGACCGGAAGATCAATGATATGGGTTGCGGTTTCTACTCTCCCATTCGTTATTCTGAAGTGCCCAGATACTACCGGGAGAATGTGGAACCTATCGATGTAGCCATATGCCAGGTAACACCGATGGATAAGGATGGCTATTTTAATTTCAGCTGTTCACCTTCCCATCAAATGGCGACCTTCGATGTAGCCAAAATCAAGATCGTTGAAGTAAACCAGAATATGCCCCGTGGCTTAGGTGGCAGTGATACAGATATTCATATCTCTCAAGTTGACTTCATCGTTGAAGGTCCTAATCAAGCTTTGCCTCAATTAGGTTCGGCAGTTGCGACTGATGTAGATATAAAAGTTGCTAATCTTATAGTGGAAGAAATCCCCAATGGCGCCTGCCTCCAATTAGGTATTGGCGGGATGCCTAATACCGTTGGTTCACTGATTGCTGAATCTGATCTTAAGGATCTGGGTGTACATACCGAAATGTATGTGGATGCCTTTGTAGACATAGCTGCAGCTGGTAAAATTAACGGGTCAAAGAAGGTCATTGACAAAGGCCGCCAAGCCTACGCTTTTGCTGCCGGCAGTCAGAAGCTCTACGATTATATCGACAATAATCCGGCAATTATGGCCAGTACTGTTGATTATACCAATGACCCCTGCGTGGTAGGCATGCTTGACAATTTCATGTCCATTAACAACGCGGTGGAAATCGACCTTTATGGTCAGGTTAGCGCCGAATCTTCCGGAATCAAACAAATAAGCGGTACCGGCGGACAGCTCGATTTTGTTATGGGTGCTTATCGCTCCAAAGGCGGCAAGAGTTTTATCTGTTTATCATCCGCTTTTGGCAAGCCAGGAGCAGAAAAATCCCGCATCGTTCCTACATTGGCTCCGGGAACCATTTCCACTGATCCCCGTACCACAACCATGTTTGTGGTAACCGAGTATGGCAAGATTAACCTGAAAGGTAAGAGCACCTGGCAAAGAGCTGAAGCCCTTATTTCCGTGGCCCATCCCGATTTCCGCGACCAACTGATTAAGGATGCCCAGGCTATGAAAATTTGGCGGAAAACCAACAAGAATTAAATTATTAACATACAAAATGAGGAGGAATTGTTTTGCCGCATAGTAATTATCTGTTGAACACCCGTGACATTAAGTTCGTGATAAAAGAATGGCTCGATATGCCATCGTTGTTATCCCTGGATGCCTATAATGAATATTATGGAATCGATGATATCGATAATTTTCTCGATGTTAACTTCAAAATCTGCCGCGATGTTATCTGCCCCGCTAACAAAGATGCCGATGAAATGGGTTGTACATTTGTGGGCGGCAACGAGCTGGCCGTCTTAACCCCTGATAGCTACAAGACTGTCTACAAAACGGTTTGCGAAGCCGAGTTAGGGCCCCAGTTTGGATTCCGCGGCGATGGTAAGATACCTCTGTCCTGGTATGCTCCAATTCTGGAAATGCAGTCCGCTGCATCTGCGTCTATTGTGATGTTCTGGTGTCTGACCCAGGGCGCTACAACCGTGCTTCAGGACTACGGCACCCAAAAACAACAGGACATGTTCCTGCCCAAGATGTATACCGGGGAATGGGGAGGTACCATGGGTCTGACCGAACCGGGCGCAGGATCCGAGGTCGGCGCGGTTGCCAGCAAGGCAACCCCCACTGATACTCCTCACCTGTATAAGCTCAAAGGCCAGAAATGCTTTATCACCTCCGGCGACCATGACCTGGCGGAAAACATTATCCACCTGATGTTGGCAAAGACTCCGGGCGCCAAAGAAGGCACCGCCGGCATCTCGCTGTTCATCGTGCCCAAATTCTGGGTCAACGAGGATGGCTCCATGGGTGCATGGAACGACGTAACCTCCGTCGGCATCGAGCACAAGATGGGTATTCACGGTTCCTCCACTCTCACCCTGGCCATGGGTGAAAACGACAACTGTTACGGCTGGATGGTAGGCGAAAAAGAAGTTGTAGATGGCAAAGCTGTTGGTATGAAGCAGATGTTCGCGTATATGAACGAAGAACGTCTGAACACCGGCTTATTCACCCTGGGCTGCATAACTTCTGCATACTACGCAGCTCTTGATTATACCAAAGTACGCGTACAGAGCAAAAAATCCACTGATCCCAAGGGTCCAAGCGTCAGGATCATTGAACATGAAGACGTGCGCCGCATGCTGCTGTATCAGAAATCCGGCATGGAAGCCATCCGGGCGTTGATTTACCAAGCCTATCTCTACCGCGATCTGGAAGTAGATGCTGCAACACCAGAAGAGAGAGAATATTATGGTGACATGTTCGCGATCGCCAATCCACTATGCAAGGCCTATTCATCCGACATGGCCAGAATTCTCACCGGGGAATCCATCCAATGCCACGGCGGCTACGGCTTCATGGAAGAGTATGCCGGGGCTCAGCTATACAGAGACTGTGTGATCCATGGCATCTGGGAAGGCACCAACTTCATTCAGTCACAGGACTATACCGGCCGCAAGTTCACCATGAATGGCGGCGAACCGTTCAAGAAGTGGGTGGCAGAAATTGACGACTTCGTCTCCGGACAGAAGACTGACGAATTCGCGGCTGAGTTTGCAATGATGGCGGATGCCATGAATTCTTTCAGAAATATCGTTGAGATGAATGCTGCCTGGACAGCTGGCGATAAACAAATGAAACAGCTCTTCGCCACCCGGACCATGCATTCAGGCGCGAGAGTCTATTGCGGCAAGCTGTTGCTCTCTCAAGGCCTCTTAGCTGCCAAAAAGCTGGCTGAACTGGGCGACGACCACTTTGATGCCAATTTCTACAAGGGCAAAATCGCCAGCGTTAAGTTCTATATATTGAACCATGTTACCGATATCTTCGGATTCGAGAAAGCCATGAAGGGTGCCGACAAGAGTGCTATTGACATAGCCGAAGCGTCGTTCATGTAATTCAGATGGCTCCTGTCCCAAGGACAGGAGCTCCCAGATTTACTATTGACAAGAAAGAGCATAAACTAGGTGTCCGTTCCATAAATAGGTGACATTTCCAACTACCAATATTAGATTTGGTAAAAGGCAGGTCCCAACAGAGCGGAATTCATATGAATTCCGCTCTGTTAAAATCAAATAGAAGCTGGGGCCATATGTTGGAGGAAAGATAAATATTATGAGTCTAATTTATATTCCTGAATACCAAAATAAAATGAAATTTGCCGAAGAAGCAGTAATGACTGTACAATCTGGTGATTGCTTGTATTATGCTTTTGGAGCCTCATCCTATAGCGATTTAGATATTGCTGTGGCTAAACGCCAAGGGGAGCTTCAAGGTGTGAATATATGCAGTGCAAGCAGCGGCCGCTTTAGCAAATACCTGCGGGATTTTGAAGCAAGCAAAAAACCTTCCCAAGTTGAAGCCCAGCAGGTTTCTAGGGTGGGGAATAAAACCGGATTGCCCAATATTATTTTTATGGCTGCTGTAAGCCCTATGGATGAGGATGGTTATTTTGGATTATTAGGTAACTCCTTATTTGACCTTGAGGTTCTGCAAATAGCTCAGATCGTTATGCTGGAAGTAAACGAAAACATTCATAGATTACCAAGTGCCCATCAAGATTGTATTCATATTTCACAAGTGGATTATATTGTACCCAGCAGTAATGCACCCTTATGGTCACTTGATAAGGTTGCCAAAAGACAAGTATCCCCAAATAATAAACAAAAAGAATATGGTCGGTCCGCTCTAAAAAAGACAGTTATTTAAATAATTTTTAACCATCGCTAATTTCATAAAGCAACAATAGGTAAACTATGAAATAAAAATGGCGGTAGGCTAGAAAGATGCAGTCTCCTATCGCCTTCCCTAACTCCGCATAATACCATATTTGGCAGCCTTCCTGACTACTGTCGGTTGGCTGACACCTAATGCCCGTGCTACAGCATAAGTGGAATTATAGATCGAAAAAGCGTTTTGCAGTAGTTTGCGTTCAGTATTTTCCAGCGCGCTTTGCAATGGAATAATCTCCGCTTCCATGTCAGCAGGAGTTTTGAAAACATTAGACCCTGAAGCCAGATCATAAAGACTAATGGTATCATGCCTGGTTGTCACCACCAGGCGCTCAATCAAATTCTCAAGTTCTCTTACATTTCCGGGCCAGTCGTAATTCATAAAACGTTGTTTCACATAGCTGGATAGCTCCTTTTTCATATTATATTTTTGATTAAAACATTCCAAAAAATATCTGCTTAATACGGGGATATCATCCCGGCGTTCACGTAGAGGCGGAATAATAATTGGCACTACATTCAGACGGTAATATAAATCGTTTCTAAATTGATTTTTTGCAATCATTTCATACAGGTTACGGTTGGTTGCAGTTACAACTCTAACATCGATCTTTGTCGGTTCAGTTGCTCCAATTCGAGTTATTTCCATTTCCTGAATAACCCGCAAGAGTTTGACCTGCAGATCCAGCGGGAGTTCACCAATTTCATCCAGGAATATCATTCCGCCATTGGCCAATTCAAACATTCCGGCTTTACCCTTTTTACTGGCTCCTGTAAAGGCCCCGGGTTCGTAACCAAAAAGTTCTGATTCTATTAAATTATACGGAATAGCACCGCAATTTATTTTTATAAAAGGTCCATCTTTGCGATTACTATTAGAATGCAGGATATTTGCGATAATCTCTTTACCTACTCCCGATTCACCCTGGATAAGCACAGTAGAATCCACCGATGCAATATGAATCACCATTTTCATTAGTTCTTGCATTTCCTGGGAGTGAACAACGCATTTTTTTGAATGCAGTAGTTTGAGAGCTTGCAGTTCTTCTTGATATAAACGACTCAGACCTTCCAGTTGTTCTAGTTTTCCCTGCAATTCATTTAACTCGGTGATATCACGTACATTGGTTACTACCAGAATAGGAATTCCATCATCATCATAAATAGGGGTGCTGGTTACCAGGGCATGTTTTCCAGTTTTTGCCCGAACGGATATAGTAGCACTCCCACCCCGTTCTAACGCAATGAGAGTACCGGAACGCGAGTAAACACCTTCGTTGACCAGATCCCTCATATTACGTCCAATGCAGTCTTCAGCGGTGACACCCATAATGCGTTCAAACCCGTGGTTAAGCATCAAGGTATTAGCTTCTCCGTCAGTAATATACAAGCCATCATATGAAGATTCAAAAATAGCATCTAATTCTTTTTGCCTTAAGCCTTCTACATGTTCCAATTTACGTTCTAGCTCGTTCAATTCAGAAATATCGCGTACATTGGTTACTACCAAAATAGGAATTCCATCATCATAAATTGGGGTGCTGGTTACCAGGGCATGTTTTCCGGTTTTAGCCTGAAGGGTTATGGTAGCACTCCCACCTCGTTCCAGAGCAACGAGAGTACCGGAACGTGAAAAAACACCGTCCTTGACCAAATCCTGCATGCTACGTCCAATGCATTCAGCAGAAGTGACACCCATAATACGTTCGAAACCCTGGTTAAGTCTTAAGGTAATGCCCTCGCCATCAGTAATATACAGGCCGTCAAATGAAGATGCAATTATAGCGTCCAATTGTTGATTGAGTTTTTTAATATTGACTAGTTCCAGTTGTAAATCGTTAACAAAGTCTATTACTTCCGGGGCGTCTGACATGATTTCCAGTACATTTGTTTCAGGAGGATGTCCCTCGGCTATTGCTTCCAACAGGTCAGCTCTGGTAAGATAACCGATGATATGGCCACCTGTATCCCTAACCTGTGCACCTTCAAGACCGTGCTTAATAATAAAACGAGAGGCTTCAATAACAGTAAATCGGGATTTAATAAATGGCAGGCTGGTATTTGATAATTCAATATTATTCATTATCATTAGTCTCCTAACGCGGAAGAGCCGGAACCTTAGGCTTCCATATTACACAATTATACCATAGGTTTATTTCGTTAGCAGGTATTTGCTCTATCACCGACTGTCTCAACGTGATTCGTCTGGGTGAACACAGCCTCTCCTAACTGAACTTAGCAATAATACGGGAATTAAAGAGCTTTCGTTGAATAATCCGGATCCCACGGGCGGCTCTGCAGTACCAGAATATGTACTTGACCGCTTACAAGGAGGGTGCATCCTTAAACGAAACCACACCGAACCCTAAATTAAAAAAGGATCCTCAAGGATCCTTTCAGACCGTCAAAAAAACCCAATAGCTGCGTTATTAACGAAAGTCCGTTCAATCAACGTACCTTATGTACGCCTCAATCACGGACTTTCATTAATGCCTTGCTCTTGAACTTTTTTGCTCGGTCTGCCTTAATCGAGCGATTACTCGCTATTAAACTGGTGGAGGCGGAGCATGGCTGACCAAATCCACAATCAGAAAACGACAGCTCTTTAGACTGTTTAGACAAATAGCTTGAAAGTCATCATCCAATCAAAAGGTATTTTGTGCTTAAAATGGGCCCTTTTTCATTACATTATCTGATTGTCTTCATACAATTTTTGTTGTCCATTCCTCTAGATTCCAGATACCCGATACGATATCCTGATAAAATTCAGGCTCATGACTTACTAACAACAACGTACCGCGAAACTCTGACAACGCAGTTTTCAGTGCTTCCTTGGCATTCACGTCAAGATGATTTGTCGGCTCATCAAGAACCAATAAATTCATATTTCGAAGCATGAGCTTGCATAACCTTACCTTTGCATTTTCACCGCCGCTGAGCACTTTCATCTGACTTCCTATGTGTTCGGCAGTCAGGCCGCATTTAGCCAGAGCACCTCGCACCTGTGCGTTCGTCAGGGAAGGAAATGCCTGCCATATTTCCTCATGCGCTGTATGGCTTCCTGCGACTTTCTCCTGCTCAAAATAACCGGTTTCAACAAACGTATCAAGCTCAACCGTTCCCGCTATTGGCGGCTGAATGCCCAGTAATGTTTTGAGCAAAGTGGATTTCCCCAAGCCGTTGACACCCTTGACGGCAATTTTTTGCCCTCTCTCAAGCCGTAAATTAAGCGGAGCGGTGAGCGGCTCCTCATAACCGAGTATAAGATCTTTTGCCTCAATAACGATTTTTCCGGTGGTCCGGGCTGGAGAAAACGAAAAAATCGGCTTTATCTTTTCCCTGCCCAGCTCAATGATATCCATCTTGTCCAGCTTCTTTTGGCGGCTCTTCGCCATATTTGTTGTGGCAACTCTCGCTTTGTTGCGGGCGATAAAATCCTCAAGGTGTGAAATCTCTTTTTGCTGCTTATCATAGGCCTGTTCAAGCTGGCGTTTTTTCAGCTCACTCATAACAATAAAGTTATCATAATTACCTTTATAGCGAGTCACTGTTGCATTATCAAAATGATACACCACATTGACCACTGAATTGAGAAAAGGAATATCATGGGAGACTAAAATAAAGGCGTTTTCATAATTTTGCAGAAGGTTAGTCAGCCATGCAATATGATTTTCATCCAAGAAATTGGTGGGTTCATCTAAAATCAAAATCATAGGATTCTCTAATAAAAGCTTGGTTAACAATACTTTTGTGCGCTGACCTCCGCTGAGGTCTCCCACATCTTTGTCCAGACCAATATCGCGAAGGCCCAGACCGTTGGCGTACTCTTCTATACGGGTATCGAGTATATAAAAGCCGCTGCGTTCCAGCATTTCCTGTATTTCTCCAACGTCCTCGAGCAGTGCAGTCATTTCCTCCTCACTGCAATTTGACATTCGATCGTACATGGAAAGCATTTCCTGTTCTTGCAGGTACATATCACTAAATGCTTCACGCAGCACGTCACGGATAGTTTTACCTTTGGTTAGGGTGCTGCTTTGGTCAAGGTAGCCCGTCGTAATGCGTTTGCACCAACTCACCTTTCCCTCATCAGGAATTAGATTGCCGGTAATTATGTTGAGAAAGCTGGACTTCCCCTCGCCGTTTGCTCCAACCAGGCCTACGTGCTCACCATTTAACAGTCGAAACGATACTTTTTCTAAAATTTTCCGTGAACCAAATCCACAGGATACATTTTCTACATTCAAAATGCTCATGGGTGCCTCCAACAAAATATTATTATCTCTTATATAAAAACTATAATTATTTAATAAACATACTAAAATTCTTTATTAAGTCCAACTTGCCACACAGGATAACTCACTAGGATCAGCGTGACCAACGGGTATTTTATCACATATTTGCGAGGTGGTAAACATTGGTCTTCATTGCCTTCCTCCATGACTCTCGAAATCTATCTATTGCCAATAACCGAGAACGATTATTCCATTTTCCATTCCAATCTTCTTAACTGCTCTAAAATCATTAAAGAAGGTACTGGTCAACAGGAAATTTCGGACTAAATCAGACTACAAACAATGGTTTGGTGAAAGAATAATGATGAGCAATATACAAGGAGATTAATAAAAATGATTCATAAATACATTTTGGACCTAAACAACCGTTTGCTTTTTGATAGATATTTGGAAGCAAAAAAGGAAATGACAACCCTGAGGATAGAACACTGGTACAAATATGAATTCCTTAGCCTTCAGTGGTTTGGCATTATATTTATCTCTATAATATTTATAACTGTATGGTGGAGACTTCTGGATAAGAAACGTCTAATTGAGATGCTTTTATTTGGGTTCTTCATTGCGACATCAGCTGCCATTATGGATGGAGTGGGTACTGAATTTAATGCCTGGGAATACTCAGTTAAAGTTCTTCCAGTATTTTTTCCCTTAATAGTGGTTGATTTGATGATGCTTCCTTTAATTCTCATGTTGCTATACCAGTTTTTTACCGAGTGGAAGGGTTTTCTTGTTGCAATTACAATAACATCTGCCATTTTCTCATTTATAGTGGAGCCCATGGTTGAATACACTGGAATATACCAAACCTTTGCATGGAAGTACTATTACTCCTTTCCCATATACATTTTGATGGGGCTTATTAATAAATGGTTGATGCAGGCCATTATATGTCGGCAAAAACGAGAAAGTAAGTATGATGGACAGTCAACCCATTCCCCTAACTGATTAGTATATGTAAACAGAATTCCAGTCCTCTTACCACTTCCCAAATTTTTTATCCAAATTTTAAAAGGAGAGAAATATTGTTTTGTTTCTCTCCTTTTTTAGTTCGTTTATTTACTTATATAAAACATTTGTCTCATTTCATGTTGGTGGTTATCATATGCATTTCATTATTAAAGTTTGACATTGACTTTCCTTGGAGGGTCCCTTGCGAAACTGTTTTGATTGCCGCAACAATATTTTTATCGGAAGTTACTTTTGCTGTATATTTGTGATCCAAAGTTGCAACTCGATCCAGCACATTTTTCTCAATTTCAGCCGCTTTGGCTTTATCAACATCAGCATTAAGATCCAATCCTACATAAATGATTTGGTCTGAAACAATCGCAGCAGCAGAGTTAACTCCTGAAACTTTGACTGCTTCCATTGCCGCCTTGTTAGAAATTTCCTGTGAAGATAATTGCCCGGGCGAAGTTGCGCCAGGTGTGAGAGTAGTATTGGGTGGTGTATAAGTATTAGGAGTCGGTTTTTTAGCGTAAGTACCACAACCCCCAGCAATAATACACATCCCTATTAATAGTGTTATGAACATGAGCCGCACTGACTGTGATATTTTCAAATGACTGCCTCCTTTATTATTTCTTTAAGATTATTATTTCAATCAATTTCAAAGCTATGCAAATTACATTTTACGATTTCCGGATCGTTATGTGATAGGAAGCAACTTTTATTTGGACGTTGATAATTGTATAACCTTCAAATTTCTACTATTCCCCCAACCTAACCTAATCCCAGAAAATAAAAAAGACCCTTCCGGGTCTTATTTTTGGCGAATACTCGCTGTTTATTTGGTGGAGGCGACGGGAAGCTTATATTAACTAAAGTATTAAAATCTAACTTATGTAAAGGCAAATGCTAAGAATTGACATATTCCCAAAGGGATAGATAATTGCCCGTTCTAGAGATTTCGCGAAAAAATTATGATTCCAGTGGAACCAAACCCGTCTCCTTCTGTAGAATTCTATTTTCCCCAGGTATAAAACGCTGGAATTTTAGATATCTTCTATATGAGGTGATACAATGTTTGGAAACGGAAATGCAGGTAGTATTAGATTATATTTAATGAATGCGGAGCGCCAACGTGCGTGGGATGAATTCCTTCAGGAATACATTCAAAGCCCAGAAGTTTTAAGTGATCGTGAGATTTTAGATTACATCCAGAGTATCCAGCATTTTGCCTTTATGGATCATTGTCATTATCAACAATGTGAACCTGAAAAGTTATTAAAAGCTCTAAATTACATGTGCTGTATCGCCCACAGTTTGGCATCAAACACAGTACAGGACTGCGATGAACTACGGGAGAGCCTGACTAAAAACCTATTCCTATGCATCAATGCGATTAATCAGAATGAGTCATAGGGACCCTCCAATTAATTCTTTTCACGCACAACCACTCTCCGTTTAACGCATATTACTCGATCCAGCACATGAACACTTGGTAGTTTGACTTTACATTCCAGTATGGTTGGATTAATCCCAATCCTTCGGGGATGGTTATACCCTGTACTAAACAAATGAGGCAGTATGCGATAAACCCCCTAAAGTAACGGGTTTTCGCAACCTCGTCGAACCCTTTTATTCCTTGCACATTATTACTGTTCATTGAAATGTACGATATGTGCGTCATATTTGGTGGAGGCGGGGGGAGTCGAACAATTGCCACCTGCTTCCTCCCATATATTTTTCCTTCCCTTTCTTTCTGTATCTACCTAATGTCTACCTAAACTCATTCAAAATTACCCCTTGTAGACTGTTTCCCATTTGTTCTTTTACGTTACTTTGCCTGAGCGGAAGCAGAAAGAAAGTCCCCATGCATCTCTCATGCATCTTTAGCATTACCTTTATTATGGTGGGCAATTATTTAGCTTGCAAGCTGTATTTTGCATAATTATACTGGCATGGATTACCCCAGGAAATATGCATTATCCCCTCTTCGGGAATCATGACATATGCAGCCAGTGTTTCAGATGCTGTTTCCAGTGGTTTACCGGGTTCTGCATGGCGGCATATCGAGCAGGGATATTTATCGTGGTCGGTCATCAACATCATCATTAGCTCTGGGGTAATGTGTCCGTAATGATCATTTATCAAAGTTCTAATTCTCTCCACGCGGTCCGGACTGTCTGGAACAAGAATGCTCGACATATCGCTGCTCTTGAATCTTTCTGTAAGGTAGTTATTGGAATGTACAAGAATCCCATTATGAGGCAATATTATTTCGAAATCGTCTTGAATACTCTCAATTCCAACCATTTTATCATAAGAAGCCAGGTGAAAATACCCCAGTCCCCGTGCATGGCTCCGAAGGATCTCCATTGCGTTTTCTAATGTATTTTGGCTCATAGCTTTGGTTAGGTAAAAGCCCATAGGTATGTTAAACATATATTTTTCAGCTGAACCCCAGGTGCCATTGGCACACATCCCAAAGCCAGCAGAATTCAGAGTGTACTCAGCCACACCCCACAAAACCAGCGATAACTGCTTCAATCCGTCTGAATGGTTAATTCTTACCAGATCCATAGGGCATCCTGGAAACCAGTCTATGGTTTGCCCCAGTATAGTCTGACCATTTTCAGTAGCCTCTCCAGTCACAGCAAAAGAAGTACACATACTAGACAATTGATTATAGTATCCGCCCAGATCAAATCCACAATTGAGTGTGAAGGCTTCTTCGAAGCTGATTTTGGCTCCTTCTGCCATGCCCTGCAGCTGTTCGATAAGCGCAGGATGAAAATCCTTGACTTTCGGATAAAACTTCATGGCATTAGTTAAAATATCAGGTTTTTCAGCATTATTAATCAAAGACAATCCGACAATTGTCATTTGCAGGGCTTTGACTATGTTATCACGACACTTATCCCCCATTTGAAGCCCGATTTCTCGAGGAGAACCGGAACATTCGACGACATTAAATTGTTTTAGCTGTCTCATTCATTACACCTCCCCTTTATTCCCATCCAAAAATATGACCACATTGATCTTATACTTTCTTCACTGTTCATTTCGGGCAAAAATATGATCCCGTTCACAAGCCCCTCCCGAAAACTCAGATAAGCGAAGAGCATTTTTGCCGGGTCACTATTTGGTATTATTCCAGTACGTATTCCTTCCGCAATCGCCTCCTCGATCCATTTTTCCACAGTATTCTGATATTCTTTTATCTGAGCATAGAATTTGCTGTAAACATCTGATGGTGTAAAAAATAGCATCTGAATCCAGAATGCTTGTATATCTGGCTTTCGGACATAATACCCAACATATTGTTCAAACATTTGCCTTAGTTTATCCTCAGCCGAGCCGCCTTCACATTCACTCATTATTCGTTGCGTCAGGCTGACATACTCTTGTTCAAGCTCTTCATATATTGCAAAAAAGAGTTCTTCTTTTCCCTTGTAATGTGCATACAGAGAAGCCTTCTTAATTCCAACAAGCTCAGCTATTTCGTTCATGGTAGTACCTTCATAGCCCTTCCGAGCAAACAATGGCAGCGCCACCTGTTTCATTCTTACTTTTGTTGAATTCATGATCCAAATCCTTAATTGTTATTTTCCTACCTTCCGGTAGGTTGGTTAAGTATATCTGATATTCACTGCTTCTGTCAAATATGTTTTTCCTTTTGAAAGCATAAATGTAAATGAGTATAGCGAAAAGAAATCTCAAAATGATGTTCAGTCGAGCCATTTAACACAAAAAGGCCAGGACCTATATATAGATTCCGACCTTTAATGTTTAGTTATTGACACCTATATATTTCGATCACCTAAATCAATTCTGATTGTTGGTTGTAGATTCGCATGGTGGAGACGGAGCGTGGCTGGCCAAATCCACAATTAGAAAACAGCAGCTCTTCAGGCTGTTTAGACATGTCGCATAGTAAGGAGTGGAAACCGCTCCGTAAACATAGACTATATGCTCAATAACAACCTTTCTTAGCCTATCTTCAGTTGAATTCCATACCTTTCTGCCATCTGCCCTTCCGCAGTTTCCACAAATGATTCTTCCAGCGAAGATATTGTCATCTGTTGCGAAGTCAAGTAAATTTTAAACTACACATTAAAAAAGTTCGTTAGTTCATATTTATGGGGAAGATAATAGTATAACAAAAGGAAGGGTTTTCTACCCTCCCTTACATTGTTTGAACTATTTCAGCTCGCTAAATAACTGTTTTCATTTGCTCATAAAAGGATATACCTTGGCATCTTAAACTTTGCTTCTTTGATTAAATTCTTCCATTTTAATTATAACCTATAAAAAACTGTAAATATAGACTATTTGTTCCCATTTGCTACTGCTATAATGCAATAGCGCTTTAATGCGATTTATTGGAGGAGTATTATTATGGAATCCAAAGGAATCAAAGAAGGAATTGCCAAAGGGGGAAACCTATGAGTTCCATTGTGCTTGGTTTTCAGGATATTGACAAAACAAAACTCATGGTTGTTGGGGGTAAAGGCGCCAACCTGGGGGAACTTTCCAAGATTGAAGGAATACGCGTACCGGATGGCTTTTGTATTTCTACTGAAGCTTTTGAAAGAATCATTGGGGAAACGTCGTCGATTAACGAATTACTTGATCAGTTATCACTTCTAAAGGTGGAAGACCGGGATAAAATCGGTGAACTTAGCGGTGAGATTCGCAGGGTCATCGAAGGGATAGCCATCCCAGAAGACATTATTGAAGAGATTAGCAGTTTCCTCTCCAGGCTTGGTGAAAAAAATGCCTATGCCATACGATCCAGCGCAACTGCAGAGGATTTACCAACGGCCTCCTTTGCAGGCCAGCATGATACTTATTTGAACATAATCGGAAAGGAGGCAATCCTAAAGCATATCAGCAAGTGCTGGGCATCGCTATTTACCGAGAGGGCAGTAATTTACCGCCTTCAAAACGGCTTCGACCACCGTAAAGTCCACCTGTCTGTGGTTGTTCAGATGATGGTCTTCCCGCAGGCGGCAGGAATTTTGTTTACTGCCGATCCCGTAACTTGTAATAGGAAAGTACTATCCATTGATGCCGGCTTTGGACTTGGTGAGGCCTTGGTCTCCGGCCTGGTGAATGCTGATATCTATAAAGTGCGCAACGGCAAGGTTATCGATAAGAAGATATCCACCAAGAAGCTGGCTATTTATGCCTTAAAAGATGGTGGTACGAAAGAACAGGACATTGAGCCTGAGAGGCAGAATAGGCAAGCGCTGACGGATGAGCAGATTTTACAGCTTGAGCGCATAGGCAGAAAGATCGAAGAACATTTCGGCAGCGACTACACAACAGACGAATTGCAGGAAGCGCTTCGACCGATAGCTTCACTAATCAGTAAGTCTGAAAAAGCACAGCAGAAACTGGCGCCGGGATCCTGGCAACATACGATGCTGCGAGACAACCTCAAAGCGTTACACCATGCGTCTGCGCTGATGAACAAGAAGACTAACGATACGGATAATTTCACACAGGACGATCTACAAGAAGCCCTCCGTGCGTTTGCTTCTATGATAAGCAAGACCGAGAACGCTCAGGCAAAATTCTCTCCGGGAACTTCCCAGCACACGTTGCAGCGAAACAGACTCAAAGCGTTGCGCATAGGCAGAAATATCATAGCACATTTCGGCAGCCCCCAGGACATCGAATGGTGTTTAGTTGATGATACATTTTATATTGTCCAGAGTCGGCCAATAACTACTCTATACCCGATCCCTGAAGCGAATGATCAGGAAAATCACGTCTATGTATCTGTCGGTCATCAACAAATGATGACCGACTCCATGAAACCATTGGGATTGTCTTTTTTCCTGTTAACGACTCCTGCACCCATGCGTAAGGCTGGTGGAAGGTTGTTTGTTGATGTTACACATATGCTGGCTTCACCTCACAGCAGAGAAACTTTATTGGATACCCTGGGACAATCCGATCCGCTCATAAAAGACGCACTCATGACCATAATAGAGCGAGGAGATTTTATTAAATCGTTACCAGATGATAAAAAAGAACTCAGTCCCGGCAAAAGCAATAAAGTTATTTCGTCTGCGGGTTTTCGAACACAAGTCGAAAACGATCCGACAATCATTTCTGATTTGATCAAGAGCAGTCAAACATCGATAGAAGAGTTAAAACATAACATCCAAGCGAAATCAGGACCGGATTTATTTGATTTTATCCTGGAAGATATCCAGCAATTAAAGAAGATTTTATTTGACCCGAAAAGTTCAGCTGTGTTTATGGCTGCTATAGATGCTTCATCATGGATCAATGAAAATATGAACAAGTGGTTAGGTGAAAAAAACGCAGCTGATACGCTCTCTCAATCTGTACCAAACAATATTACTTCGGAAATGGGTCTGGAGCTACTCAATGTTGCAGATGTGATTCGTCCTTATCCGGAAGTAACTGATTATTTGCATCATGTAAAGGATGATAACTTTTTGGATGAACTGGTTAAGTTTGATGGTGGACGGGAAACCCAGGACGCTATCTATGCTTATCTCTGCAAATACGGAATGCGCTGTGCCGGTGAGATCGATATTACCAAAACCCGTTGGAGTGAAAAACCAACTACACTTGTTCCCATCATTCTTAGTAACATCAAAACTTCCGAGCCTAATGCCAGCAATCGGAAATTCGAGCAAGGGCGACAGGAGGCTTTGAAAAAAGAACAAGAGTTATTAGATCGATTGAAGCAATTACCGGATGGTGAACAAAAAGCCGAAGAGACAAAACGAATGATCAGCCTGGTCCGGAATTTCATCGGTTATCGTGAATATCCAAAATACGGCATGGTTAATCGCTACTTCGTTTATAAGCAGGCTTTACTGAAAGAAGCCGAACAACTCGTACAAGTGGGCGTTATTCAGGAAAAGGAAGATATTTACTACCTCAGTTTTGAAGAACTTCACGAAGTCGTACGCACAAATAAACTGGATTACCAGATCGTAAGCCTTCGAAAAGACGAGTACAAACTATATGAGAAACTAACTCCCCCACGGGTTATCACATCTGATGGTGAAATCATTACAGGTGAGTACAAACGAGAAAATCTCCCAGCCGAAGCTATTGTAGGTCTGCCTGTTTCTTCCGGAGTTATAGAGGGACGAGCACGTGTCATCTTAAACATGGAAGATGCTGATCTGGAAGATGGAGATATATTAGTCACCGCCTTTACTGACCCTAGCTGGACACCATTGTTTGTATCTATAAAAGGCCTGGTCACTGAAGTTGGTGGACTGATGACCCATGGAGCAGTTATCGCACGTGAATATGGCTTACCAGCAGTTGTCGGAGTAGAAAATGCTACCAAACTGATAAAAGATGGGCAACGAATTCGCGTGCATGGAACAGAAGGGTATGTAGAAATCCTATAAAGTGGGGATGATGTTATCTTCCTGCTGGGGAATTAAGTAAAAGATGAAAGCTAGGAAAGCGGCCTAATCAGAGTCGCTTTCTCAGACGGAAAAAAGTAATTACATGAGTCAATTATTTCTGAATGAGGTCGATTAATCGATTACCGGTTTTTCCAGCGGGCCCATGGTTCAGATTCTTATGTTTTGATCTGTTACAAGAAGAACGTCCCGGTTTAACGGAAGAAGTTTTAATCATAAATGTAGGTTATTAATTAAAATTTATTGTTTGATTCTAAATTGTATCAGGGAACTATACTACTGACTCTATCTTTCTAATCTAATTTTACATATCTGTTATTATTCGTTTTATTTCATCCCGATCAATTTTAGTATAGCCAGCCGTTAATAAGTCTAACAACATATTTATTATTTCCTTCACTGACAGCTCATCCTGATTTTCATCATCCTCACGGATGCAAAAAAATTCTTCTTCAATGTTTTTCACATATTCACATTCTAGACATGCAGTTCCCAAGGTGGGCGCCTGTGTAAGAGGGCATAAATTAAAATTGCTTATAATAATCTGTCTATCCAAATCTTTCCACCTCTTTCCGACGCGCACACGGGGACGGTTCCCGTGTGCTTCTAGTTTTACATCTTTCTTACGATGTGCAGTGGTATACCAGTGACTCTGGATAGTTGTCGTAGTCCTAAACCATAATCATACCTGAGTTGACGCATAATTAGATTCCGACTTTCGGGCTCCATCATTTGCAGTGCTGAAACCGGTTTGCCTCTCAACATTTCAGCTATGAGCTGATATGCTTCGCTTTCACCAAGCCGCTGATATTTATTATGATCCAAACACTGGTCTTCATTGCCTTCCTCCATAAACTCTCGAAATCTATCTATTGCCAACTTCTCGTGAATCGAGAAAATTCCTAGAATGAGTCTCGTATCTAAACCGTTGCCTGCTTGTATTTCAGCGTTGTAGTAGGCCGAACAACTACTCCATAGATATTGTTCGGGGTTCTTAACAATTGTGGCTTTAACAGGATTATTATGGATGTAGCGAATTACTGTAAGCAGGTAAGCATCCTTTTCAACGCATTCGCTCTTAAACCGGTCCTGAAAAACGTGTCCATGTCGCTCATATTTCCAGTTGTACCAGAGGGCATAACTTATCCCAAGTCGTTTCATAAAAATCGCTACTTGGGTATTGCTTTCCTTTACTAAAAGGTGAACATGGTTGGTCATCAGGCAATAACCGAGAACGATTATTCCATTTTCCATTCCAATCTTCTTAACTGCTCCTAAATATTTATCGAAATCATCCTCATCATGGAAGATGTCTTGCTGGTTTATTCCCCGAACTATAATGTGGTAGATTCCCGTTTGACTCTTCTCTCTGGGCTTCCTAGGCACACCATCACGCCCTCTTCTTTTCCCACATTTTACCACATTGCCCATGCACGCACAAGAGAACCGTCCCCGTGTGTGTGTGCGCACGTGTGTGCGCACAATGGGTTTCCTTGGCTACGTCAATACCTACCACCAGAGTCGAAAATTTGATTTGCGAAATCTTCTCATTTTGTGTACTTTTCATATAGGGACGCCTCTCTTTCAATTTTTTTGTGCCTTTCTAGCAGGATCAGCACAATTCAATTGTATTGATGGGCTTCTCTTTTTTCAAAGACCATTTTTAAGGATTACAGGAATGCTCCTTAAATTATACTTCCTAGCGCGTTATTTTCCTCAAGTTTATTTGTAAATATTTCCACAGTTATTCTATAAAGTAGACTTGATTTCCTGCCATACATCCAAACCAATGGCAGGAAAGTATATTAGGGGGGTCCGCAAAATATTAGATCCTTTGATTACCCTTGTCTGTCAAACTTGGTGTGCCCTAATGCGATGACTTGCTATATAGCGTGTGGAGGTGAGGAAATCTTACCCCGTTTGCATTAAAGACGGGACTATTTGTCTGATTCGCCACCTATTTAATTATTTTATCAGCCTCATCGCTCAACTGTAGATCCGATTCCTCATCACCCCAAGTTTCCTGGGTTTTCAAGATAGCTTCTTGCAGGTTATCGGAAATTATATCAGTATCTATAACCTCCTCATCTGGATCGATGCCTATAATCTTATAAATATCTCCCTCTCTTACTACATATAATTCGCGGCGCTCATCTATTCCGTCCACCTGTATGGTTCCTATAAATACGTTCTCTATTTCTTTGTCACTTTCATCGTCAATAATAGTATTGAGTTCAATCCCGTCAATAAGCCACCCGCTATCCTCGTCATAGGTCTTTTCGCCGTCCAATTTTCTCCAGAGTTCATCGGTATAAGGAAGTTCAATGTTTACAAGGTCGTCCTCAATAATGATCGTGTCTCCCTCCTTATATATATTTAGACTTTCTTTCATATGAAACACCTCCAAGTCATATATATCCTAATAGTAATGGTATTTGAATCTGCTAAGAACTCATACATATATTCTGTTTCATCCCTAAGTTACCGGAATATGCACTCGCCCCCTGCTATACGTCCAGTAGAATGTATTTTCATTTAACTGATGAAATAACCTAAAGAATTCCTTTTATATTAGCATTTCTATAAATCTTTTATGCAAAGCTACACTCAGGACACAATTGCACTACAATTAACTGGGTGTGCCTTTCACCATTGCGTTGGTTGTCCCCTTAAGTACATTATAGAATTCATCCCCTGACATTAGTAATTCATGAAGTTCTGTTTGTAGCGTTAACTGCTTATCCAGTAAGGCTTGAAGCTCATCACCCACTTGTTTGACTTCTATGGCTGCTTGGCGTTTAAATTCTTCAATTAGACCCCATATTACATTCCACACTGCAGTCCATACTGAGGTCAATACTTGATCACCCGACATTTTTGGCACTTGAAGTTTTACTCGTAGCGCGGACTGTTTAGCTTGTAGAGCTGGTTCCAGTTTCTCATAATTATGCTTGATCTCGGATGTTGCTTTGAGTTCAAATTCCTTGACTGCATCCCAAACATTGTCCCAGACAAAATTCCAGACTTCATCAACTGACATTAAGGACAAACGAAGCTTTGCTTTAGTCAGTTCCTGCTTATCCGCTAAGGTAGTCTCAATGTTTTCATAGCCTTGATTAATCTCTACTGATAATTTGTCAAGCTTGACTATCTGTTTCTCAATCTCGCTTCCTACCTCGGTGATTTCAGTTCTTAACCTTTTTATATACTGCGCCTTGGTCTCCATATTTCTTCCTCCTTTTATTGGATCTTTTTCGTCCAACCTATCGATCTCCATAACGTCATACATTCCGACAGACGCGTGGTTAAAGTCAGCAGCTCCAGAGCTTGTTAACATCGTGATTATTGGATAGAGTAAAAGAGTTGGTGTTACAGCGAGCTAGGAGTTGCAACGACGATCGAGAAGGCGATATCGGAAGCTGTCACACTATTGGCGTTGCTTAGGTGGTCTACCCCCAAATTATGTTCCAGAACAAAAAGTTAGTTTTAAGCAACAATCAAAATAGACTGTTGTACTGGCGGCCTGTAGCCAAGCACATTATGAGTCTCACAAACCATATTGTGTTGGTAGTGCAAGAAATTTTGTGTATCCTTCAGTAGTAATCTAAAGGGAATGTGATATGTGACATATTACTCTTATCACTTGCTTTAAGCCTATCAGCTAGCTCCGTTTCTGTAAAGAACAAACCAGTTGTTCCATATCAGGCCCCATTATAACCACCATTCCCCAACCGCTCCGAACCTCAAATCAAGTAGGAGGGGGCGACTAACCCCCGTCCTCTTACACCTCCGTACGTACCGTTCGGTATACGGCGGTTCATGTGGATTAACGAATCGTCTGATATGTATCGAATAAGCTGATTAGCCCTTGATCTCGCCAGTAGGTGAGTCCGAGGGCTTTATTTAATTGTGGAGTTTTAGATAATCTCCAGTAAGCTTTTCTAGAGCCGCTTATTAAACTGGCCCAATCCTGTGGAATACCTAAAGCCGCCAGCTTCTTACGTTTGGTTCTGGGTTTCTTCCACTGTTTTAACAGGCACATCCTAAGTCGTCTTCTAATCCATTTATCCATGGATTTTAAAACGCTTGGAGTCTCTATTAACTGGAAGTATCCTATCCAGCCACGCAAATACTGCCTTAGTCTTTCTATTCGGTTTTCCATGCTGGTTCCCCAACGGCGGCTAGTTATCTGTCGTATTTTATCTTTAAGCCGTTTTACAGTCTGGGGGGCTAGTCTGACCTTCGTTTCCTTCTGAGAGGTAAACGAGAATCCCAGGTATTTTCTCTTCCAGGGTAGGTCTACCGCGCTCTTCTGCTGGTTGACTTTCAGCTTTAATCGTCCTTCTACAAATTTCTTTACACTCTCCATTACTCTTTGTCCGGCTCGTTTACTCTTCACATAGATGTTTGCATCATCAGCATAACGGGTAAATTTATGGCCTCGCTTCTCCAGTTCTTTATCCAGGTCATCTAGGATTATGTTTGCCAGTAGTGGACTTAATGGTCCTCCTTGAGGGGTTCCTTCTTCGCTTGCTACTTTACACCCATTTACCATAATTCCTGCTTGCAGGTAGCTGCGGATTAGCTTGAGTACTCGTTTGTCTTTTACTTTTCGGGCTACTCTTGCCATCAAGATATCGTGGTTTACCCGATCAAAGAATTTCTCTAGATCCATGTCTACCACGTGCCTGTTTCCTTCAACTATGTACTGCTTGCATTGCCTTATGGCCTGGTGAGCATTCTTTCCTGGCCTGAATCCATAACTGAACTTCGAGAAGCCTGGGTCAAAGATGGGGGTTAGGATTTGTAGTAGTGCCTGTTGGATTAGTCTGTCAATGACGGTTGGGATTCCTAACTGCCTTATGCCTCCATCGGGTTTTGAGATTTCAACCCTTCGTACGGGCTGAGGCTGGTAGGTCCCCTTGAGCAGTTGTTCTTTGATGTTTAACCAGTTATCAGTGAGATACAGACCCAGGGATTTTGTGTCTATCCCATCAATTCCCGGTGCCCCACCATTCTGCTTTACCCGTTTTAGGGCACGGAACATATTGTCCCGTGCTAATACTTTCTCCATCAGGCTCATATCATTGGCCTCGCAGGTTTGCTCTGCATTTTGTGCCGACGAGATACTAGGCGCTCTCCCAGTCCCACACGTATTCACCGCTTCCTCCTGGGTGTAGCCCCCTTGTGGGGTTTTCTGCTGTCTTTGTTTCTCACTCGAACTCAATGTTTGCTCACCTTTCCTCATGTTCGGTCCTTCCCTGCTCCGGCGTCCCTTTGCAGGTAATATGACCTCTGCTGACTCCTGCAGGTTCAGTCATACCTCTCGATATGGTTTACCAGATTACCTGGCCTATCCCGCAGGTCTCCCCGGGTAAGAGCGCTGACTTTCTCTCCATCTACCCGCCACATTTACTCCTGACAGCCTTCGGTTCATACCAGCCACGTGGATCAAACTGCGTGCAAAAAACTATTGAGCCATGTCTCGTTCGAGCTTCGACGATTTCAAAAAGATCCATGGCCTGATCTGTTGTCAGAGGTTTTAGCAGCCACTCGTC
>Ga0209639_1000483_pt1 | contig 56010 bp, 54 predicted proteins | sample EPASupsiteHSE605_FD_187268 | JGI IMG/M metagenome (GOLD analysis project Ga0209639, IMG submission 187268) | Bioremediated contaminated groundwater from EPA Superfund site, New Mexico - Sample HSE6-05 (SPAdes) (version 2) | ecosystem: Environmental > Aquatic > Deep subsurface > Groundwater >... | reverse complement strand
GAAATGGCGGCGTTGAGCCGGCATTAGAGGCTCTAACTCGTTCTTGTACGGCTAAGAATTTTTGTAGGCTGCTTCTTGTCTATCAAGATTTCACAAGTAATAAAAAATGCGTAAGTATTTTTTATTACGTCCTTAACTATTCAAATATCAGAATAAAAAATTACCGGTTTAACTAACCGGTAATTTTGGTAAATTATTTTAATTTTATTTTGCAGGAACTTGTTGCTTATTTATGTGTCTTGTAATACGGGACTTCTTTCTTGCGGCAGTGTTTTTATGCAAAACACCTTTAGAAACCGCTTTGTCAATGACACTGTAGGCTTTGTTTAAAGCGACTGTGATTTCTTCTGAATTAGCTGATTTTACAGCTTCAAGAACTTTCCTTACAGCTGTTTTAACTGCAGATCTAATGGAAACATTACGTAATCTGTTGCGTTCAGCAATATTTACTCTCTTTTTAGCTGATTTAATATTTGCCAAGGTCTGATATCTCCTTAATTTATTTTTTATTACGGTGTCTGAGGGATGATAGTTTAAATTATATTACATAATCATTTGGTGTAAATAGTTTTTTTGCTGACAATCTGAATTTAAAGGAATAAGATGCAAAAAAACTAAATCTTCCAAAAATAGAAATTTTTCCGTACTCTTAAAATCAATTTTAATTATTTATTTTTTAATTTTAAGTATGGTCAAAGTTTTTCTTCTTAGTTATACTAATAATTAATTCATGGTATTGTTTAATCTTTTTTATTATTCCACTTCTTCATTTTAAAAATTAAATACCTGTAAGTACGGTTTTTGGAAGTATTTATTTTGTTATTCATGGTAAAAAGTAGGGCATACTCTTATAATTATGATAAAAAACATTAGAAATTTTTGTATTATTGCACATATAGATCATGGCAAGTCGACATTAGCGGACAGGTTACTGGAAAAAACTTCTACCATTGCTGAAAGAGACATGATGGACCAGCTTCTTGACACAATGGATATTGAAAGGGAGCGTGGTATTACCATAAAATTGCAAGCTGCCAGGATGAATTACAAGGGGCGGGATGGCAATGATTATATACTAAACCTGATTGACACTCCGGGACACGTCGACTTCAGTTATGAAGTTTCAAGAAGTCTTGCGGCATGCGAAGGAGCGCTTTTAGTGGTTGATGCGACACAGGGTGTTGAAGCTCAAACACTTGCAAATGTTTATCTTGCCATAGAACAAAATCTTGAAATAATACCGGTCATAAATAAAATTGACCTTCCCAGTGCTGATCCCGAAAGAGTAAAACATGAAATTGAGGAAATATTGGGGATTGATGCATCAAGCGCTATTCTTGTCAGCGCAAAATCCGGTATTGGAATCGACGAAGTTCTGGAAGCAGTAGTTAAGCAGGTACCACCTCCTGAAGATACTACTTCAAAACCTTTAAGATCACTTGTTTTTGACAGTTATTATGACTCTTACATGGGAACGATCGTTTACTTTAAAGTAGTGGATGGAAGTATAAAAACAGGTGACATGATAAGGTTTATGGCTAACAACAAAGAGTACGAAGTACTTGAAATTGGCTATATGAAACCTACAAGAACACCAGCAAAAGAACTTAAAACAGGAGAAGTTGGTTATATGGCGGCTTCAATAAAAGAAGTTTGCCAGTTTGTTGGAGATACAATTACACATGTCGAAAAACCGGCAAAAGAATCACTTCCTGGTTATAAAAAAGCTATTCCTATGGTATTCAGCGGACTTTATCCGGTTGATAATGACCAGTATCATGATTTAAAAGACTCTCTTGATAAATTAAAGCTCAATGATGCAAGTATTACGTATGAACCCGAAACATCATCAGCACTTGGCTTTGGCTTTAGATGCGGTTTTCTGGGTTTGCTTCATATGGAAATTGCACAGGAGAGAATTGAGAGGGAATATAATATTTCCCTGATAACAACTGCGCCCAGTGTTGTATATAAAATTACAAAAACTGACGGTAGCGTTATTAATATAGACAACCCGGCAAATTTGCCATTGCCCCAGTATAGGGAAAAAATTGAAGAACCTTATGTTAAGGTAAATATTTTAACCCCTAATGATTATGTTGGTCCATTAATGGATCTGGCGCAAAGTAAAAGGGGAATTTATCACAACATGAAGTATGTTGATGATAAAAGAGTTGATCTCTTGTATGAAGTACCTTTGAGTGAATTAATTACAGACTTTTATGACCAGTTAAAGTCCAGATCAAAAGGTTATGCAAGTATGGATTATGAGTATTCCGGTTACAGGCAGTCTGATCTTGTCAAGCTTGAGATAATGCTTGCGGGTGAAGTTGCTGATGCGCTTAGTGTTATTGTACATAGAGACAGCGCTTTTCATGTAGGCCAAAAACTTACATCAAAGCTAAAAGACCTTATTCCAAGACAGATGTTTGAAGTCCCAATTCAGGCCGCTATTGGCGGCAAGATAATAGCAAGGACAAATGTAAAGGCAATGAGAAAAAATGTCCTTGATAAATGCTATGGAGGAGACATAACAAGAAAGAGAAAACTCCTCGAAAAGCAAAAAGCCGGTAAAAAGAGAATGAAATCTATCGGAAAAGTAGAAGTACCTCAGGAAGCTTTTATGGCAGTATTGAGTTTGGAAGACTAGAGGATGAACTATGTACAATGATGATGTTCTGGTAATGATACTTGCCGGGGGTGAAGGAAGAAGACTTTACCCTCTAACAAAAGACAGAGCAAAGCCAGCTGTACCCTTTGGCGGCAGATACCGTATAATCGACTTTGTTCTTAATAACTTTGCAAATTCAGGTTTTTATAAAGTAAAAATCCTGACACAGTTTAAGTCTGATTCATTAAATAAGCATGTTTCGCGTGGGTGGCCTGTGTCACCATTTTTAGGTCAGTATATTGACCTTGTACCTGCCCAGATGAGAACAGGCAGTGAATGGTATAAAGGCACAGCTGATGCAATTTATCAAAATATTAATACTATAATTGACGAAAATCCAAGATGTGTTTGTGTCTTTGGTGGTGACCATGTTTATAAGATGGATGTCAGGCATATGCTGGAATATCATAAAGAAAAAGGATCCAGTTTAACAATATCCGGAATACCTGTACCTGTAGAAGACGCCTATCACTTTGGTGTTATGGAAGTTGATGAAGACTGGAGACTGATTGGATTCCAGGAAAAACCAAAAGAAAATCCAAAAACAATCCCGGGCAGACCTGATATGGTTCTTGCTTCAATGGGTAATTATATATTTAATAAAGATTGTCTTGTTAAAGAATTAAAGGCTGATGCAAAGAAATCGTCCAGCAGTCACGATTTTGGAAGAGACATTATAACTCATTTGTACCCGAAAGATAAAGTTTATGTCTATGACTTCAGCAGAAATAAGCTTCCTGGAATGTCAGAAACAGAAAGAGGCTACTGGAGAGATGTTGGAAGTATAGATTCTTACTGGAAAGCCAATATGGATTTGTTGGAAGTACAACCTGAGTTTAATTTATACAGTAATGAATGGCCTATAAGGACATTTAATTATAACTATCCTCCTGCAAAATTTGTATGGGAAGAATCAGAAAGAATCGGTATGGCAACTAACTCACTTGTTTCCGAAGGGTGTATAATAAGCGGTGGCCAGATCAGTAGGTGTATTTTATCTCCTAACGTAAGAATAAACAGTTTTTCATGCGTGAGAGAATCTATAGTAATGGAAGATGTTAATATAGGTCGACATGCAGAAGTCGTAAAAGCTATTATCGATAAATATGTCGATATTCCTCCTTACACAAAGATTGGTTTCGATAAGGAAGAAGATCTTGCAAGAGGTTTTTATGTCACAGAATCAGGTATAACTGTCGTACCTAAAGGAGCAATTTTATGATAAGTAAGGATAAACCGTTATTTGCGGTAGTATTATTGATATTTACACTGATGATATTTGCAGTGCCAAATGTAAACGCAGTGCCGCCCAGAGCAAACCTGTTGCCGTCTGATTATGCTACAGGTATGACTTACGATCAGGCTGTAAAAATGAAAAAGCCAATGGCCATAAACTTTTATGTGGACTGGTGTCATTACTGCAAACATTTTGCACCGATTTTAGACAGTTTTAGACAAAAATACAAATCTAAAATGAATTTTGTTATTGTTAATGTAGAAACTCCTCTGGGCAAAAAACTGATAAAAGAGTTTCCTATAAACGGATATCCTTCTTTATATCTTTATAATCCAAATACAGGCAATAGAAATTTCATTAATCAGGCAATTTACAATGACAAAAAACGCTTAAATGATGAATTTGTCCGATTTATAAAGTTTAATAAATAAAAATAAAAAATCCCGGAACTGTAGTTGCCGGGATTTTTTGAATAATTTAACTTTCTGTTTAAAATAACTCAAGGTTACGATTAATAAAATTCAGTGATATACTCTAATAAGGACAGCGGAAAAAATTCTTCGGCGACGCGAAGGCGGCGGCTAAGAATTTTTGTAGGCTGCTTCTTCTCTATCAAGATTTCACAAGTAATAAAAAATGCGTAAGTATTTTTTATTATGTCCTTATAATGCTGGATTATTATTAACAAGGCTTAAGTGAAAGGGAAGTTTTATGAATATGAAAAAGAATCTTTTAAAATTAGCTGTTTTATTTCTTGCACCGGCTGTAATGAGTTTGACCAATACAGCTTTTGCTTATGATTCAATAAATGATTATAACCAGGCTATGTCTCAAAATAAAACTATTGCGCTTGAATTTTCCAATGACAGGTGCCCAACCTGCAAAAAGGCTGCCCCTGTTATAGCTGGTGTAATGCCCCAATATGCTTCCAAAGTTAAATTTATAAGTCTAACTACAGATGTACGTGACAACGTTAAAATTTTCTACAAGTATCACGTTCCTGCTATTCCTACAATCGTTTTAATTAACACCAGAACCGGAGCAACAAAATTGGTAACACATAACGTTTGTGTGAGAGCAGACAGTTTAAGAATGGAACTTGACAATTTCTTAAGAACAAATCCTCAATAATTAAATATTTTATAAACAATCCGGTAGAAACAAGCTTCTACCGGATTGTTCTGTATACTGAATAAAAAAGTTTAAACTAAATGAGCTATATAAAATATGTTATGATTCAGGTAATATTTAAAAAATTTTGTACTTATACCAAGTTGCACCTACATCGATCTCAACTTAGTATTAAATCAAGAAGGGAGAGGCTCTGTGAAAATTTTAAAAGGTTTTGCTGTACTATTTGCTTTCTGTGTTATAGCAAGTTCTAATATTGGAACTTTTGCTGTATCAAATACCCCTGATTCAAACCTTACGTATAATCAGGCAATGACAATGAATAAACCTGTTGTTGTTGAATTTTATGCGGACTGGTGTGGCGCATGCAAGCGGGTTGCTCCAATTCTTAACGAAATCAAGCCTGAATATGCATCTAAATTTAACTTTGTGAATTTAAATATTGATAATCCTGAAAATTCTGTTCTTTCAAACAAATTTAACGTTAAATCTCTTCCTTCTATATTTATAGTTAATCCCAAGACAGGAGAGGCAAAATTTTTAAACCAGAATAATTATTTTAGTACAGATACTTTAAGGAAAGAGTTAGACAGTTATTAAAAAATTATCTCCAATAAATGACTATTCAAATTAGTTAAGTCTTTAGAAATTATTTATGCTTATGTGGCTAATAGTTTAAAAAAACAAATATATTATAATAAAACTTAATGGGAAGAACTGAAGAATTAGTAAGTTCTTCCCAGACTTTATATATGCTGCATTTAAAAGGTGCAGTATTTTTTTGCATGCTATGTTGCTGACAGCTTTTTAAAAATTAGTACTTGTTAGATAATGTTTAAACTTTTGCAGATAAATTATCAATGTAACTTGTATCATCTAATATTGAATTAATATTTTTATAACTCTGGCATTAAACATTGAAAGTAAGGTAATTCTATTCCCAATTTGTTAAATCTCTCAATAGTTCGTTTTCTTATTTCTCTTTCTACATCCCACTGTGCACCAGGTTTTGTTTTTAGCAATACTCTTATAGTTATACCGTTTGGCTCTATAGAGTTAATTCCAAGCACTTCAGGTGCTTCAAGTATTTTATCAGTCCATTCTTTAAATAATGTGTTGGATTCCTGAGTAATTAAATCAAGAATAAGGTCAATATCCTGTTTGTAATACACCCGTATATCTACAAGGGCTCTTGCCCAGAGTTTTGTCATAACGACAACCTGTTTTATTTCACCATTTGGAATAATATGGACATTTCCGCCTATATCACGCAGAATAGTTGTTCTAAGATTCATGCTTTCCACAGTGCCAACGTGGCTGTCGATTTGTATTACATCACCAACACCGTACTGATCTTCAAACAGGATAAAAAATCCTGTAATGATATCTTTTACAAGGTTTTGCGCGCCAAAGCTGACTGCTAAACCTAAAACACCAGCACCTGCTAACAGTGGTGCAATATTAACTCCTAGCTCTGCAAGTACCAGCATAATAGCTACAATACTTACAAAAATTGCTATACAACTGTTAATAATTCCGCATATTGTTTTTGTTCTGAGTTTAATTCTTTCATCATTTGTAAGTGAAGTGCGTTCAAGAGCCTTTCTTAGTTTGTTTACAAAGAATGAGGCTATTTCAACAATTAAAAAAGATATTGCAATAATAATAATAATTTTTACTGAATTGCCTGCAAACTGAGTTGCGTTGAATTTGTGAAATAAAAGATTTAAATTATTGAAATTAAGCTGCTTATCCATGCCGATCCTCTTTTATTTTTCCTTATTTTCAGGTGTAAAAACCTTGTGAGCTGAAGTGATAAATATTCTTTCAAGTTTTCTTAAAAATTTTACTATTGCCATCTCCTGATGTTTAATCAGCGGATCAACCAAAATTGTTGTGAGTCCAAGTCTCTCTCCGACTAGAATGTCCGTTAATGGTCTATCTCCAATTATTGCCACCTGATTTGGCAATAGTTCCATTTCTTTTAACGCTTTTATTGTAACATTTTTTTGTGGTTTTTTCGCTTTGCCATAAATTGTGCATTCAAGCTCCTTTTGGCATGATTCAAGATACTGCAAATGAGGATTATTACTGACAATAGCAATTTTAAAGTCCTGTTTGGCACGCATAAGCCATTCTCTAACATCTTCTGTTAATTGAGCAGTTTTAGGAGCAATTAAAGTATTATCAAGATCAAATATTAAACCTTCAATTCCTTCATCCTTAAGGTTTTCAAGATTTATATCAGTTACACGCTCTGTTATATATGTCGGTGTTATCCTAAACATTTTTATTCCTCTTAAAAAATATTTATTTTACAAGATTTTCTTTTCGCCGTATTATTCCCCATTGCCAGTTATCAAGGTTTTTATCGTCATCAAGTTGTATATAAATTACATCATTTGTATTTGCGACGTCAACGCTCTCATCATATATATTAATAATATTTGAAATTTGGGACGAGATCAAGCTTGTTGGTGTCATCCATTCAACAGAATCACCGACTTTTATCTGGTTTTTTGCGGTTACTTTGTATTTATTTTTATTAACTTTTTCGGTTATTACACCTAGAAATGTTGATCCTGCAATTCCTTTGCTTGTTTCATAATTATAATGGTTCTGATCCGGCTTTTCAAGCAAAAAACCTGTTGTGAAACCACGATTTCCTGCCTGTGACAGTTCATCAAGCAGTTCATCAGACTCTATTTTTTCACCTTTATAGCATGCATCAATTGCCTGTCTATAAGCTTTTGCGACTATTGAGGCATAAAATATACTTTTTGTTCTTCCTTCAACTTTAAAAGAACTTACCCCTGCGTTGATGAGATCGGGTATATATTTAACAAGTGCTATGTCTTTAGGATTTAAAATATACGAGCCTCTGTCATCTTCTGTTAAACCAAAATACTGGCCGGGCCTGGTTTCTTCAACAAGCTTGTAATTCCACCTGCATGGTTGAACACATCCTCCATTGTTGGATTTTCTTTCATTAGCTGTCATGTAGTTACTTAAAAGACATCTGCCGGAATATGACACGCATAACGACCCGTGTACGAATACTTCTAGTTCAATATCAGGCACTCTGGAGGAAATTTCTTCAATATCTTTTAATGGCAGTTCTCTCGCCAAAATTACTCTTGATGCGCCCAAATCCTGCCAGAATTTAACTGTTTCATAATTTAAAGAGTTTGCCTGTGTGCTGACATGAAACGGTATATCAGGAACTTCTTTTTTAAGAACTGAATAGACACCAAAATCGCTGAATATCAACCCGTCAGGTTTTGCAGCTTTTATGACTTCCAAAAATTCAGGGAGCTTTTTTATATCGTCATTATAGGCAAATATATTTACTGTAACATATGCTTTTGCCCCCATTTGGTGAGCAATTTGTATTGCATCTGTGATATTACCGGAATCGATAACATCTCCAGATTTCATACTGCGCAAACTAAAGTCTCCAATGCCCAGATAAACCGCATCAGCCCCGTAAACAACCGCATAACGCATTTTTTGAATATTTCCAGCCGGAAGTAAAAGCTCTGCTCTTTTCATTGTAAGAATACCTGATTTATTTACACTTATATATTATCACACGAACATAATAACAGGGGAGTACAACCTTTTTGTTGTTGATATATAAAGTAAGTCAAGTAAAGATGAGCTTACTTGTCAATCACATGAACGAGTTGTGCGAACCAAACCAAAAGCTCAATATGGTTCGTTTACACTCCCACTACTACACTCCTCGCCGCCGGCACTGCCTTTCACCTTTTCAAGTGTCCAATTATTGCATAACAAGAAAAACAAATTTTCTAAGCAATAGTCTCTATAATTATTTCGGTTGTTGAAAATATTTGCAAGTAAATGAGTTCAGTTATTTTTCTTCTTCTGATTTTTTTACAATTAATACATTTTTCTCTATTTCAATTTCTAAATAATCGTTTTCAGGGTTAACCTTTAACAATTCAATAATAGGTTTGGGCAGAAATAATGCCCAGCCGCTCCCGGATTTGTATAATTTTTTTTTCATATATTCCTCTTATCACTACTTTATAAAGTAAATGTCAAGTAAATTACTTTACAAAATAATAATATTTTTTTATAATATTTACTACTTTACAATATACTTATAAAATATAGGAATTATAAAATGAATAAAAGTAAAAAACTTTATAAGTTGAGAACAGAAATAATGTGTGAGAACGAAAAAGCTATAGTTTTGTTGGAACAAATTGTTAACAATGATAATATTGTTTCAAAATTACAGATACTATCAATTCTTGCTTTGGAGCGGGTTAAAAAAATATCTCATATGAACGAAAAAATTGGTAAAATCCTCAAGCATTAAAAGGTTTTGCCGAGGGAAAAAATATCATTTTAAGATATTTTTGCAGGCTGACTGATAATTTATAACCGCACATTATGAGACTGTTGACGAATACAAAAAACTACGTTTTTTCTATTCATCTTACGTCCCCGTCGGCTAGTGTCAAAACGCCGAAAACTGACCGTTTCCGCCGTTTTTCACTTTTGTTAAGGGGCGTGTTGATGAATAGAAAATAAGAGCTATTTAACTATTCGTCAACACTCCCTTTATGCAAATATATTAGCTTTATCTGTATTTTCCTGTTTTTGTTCATTTTTTAATGTAACAACAAAAGGATTAGAACCTCTTTTATCTTTATTCATATTACCTATTTCTAAAGTTACAGGTGCGTTTGATGTTTCAAAAACAGATTTTTTATTTGAAAAATCTGCTGTTTCAGCAGGAACATAAACTTTACCATCCATTTGTTTTGAATAAGCGTTTGTCTGAACTTTAGCAGCCTGTGTATTTAAAGCATTGATTGAATTTAATGCATTTTCTGAAAGTGTTACATTATAGCCAGCTTTGTTTGCAATAACTTTTACTAATTGATCGCTATTTAACTGTGCATTAGCGCCAAAAAGTGAAAGACCTTTATTTGCTGATTCTGATTTTGTAAAACTTAAATTTGATAAATTTAAATTTGAAGAGGTTTTATTTGTTGACAGTGTTGAAGGAGCTGCAGAAAATAATTCTTTTGTAATATTTTCTAATTCGCTTGAGGAAACAAGGTCATTAGAAGTGGCGATTGAAGAATATTGATTTAAATTATTTACTGTTAAACTCATTTTAAACCTCTCCACGTTACTTGCGCCTTATATTTTTTATATCGGCATATTTTATTTGTATCTTTATAACGTGAGAACGTTCGATAAACAGCAAAAGCCCAAAAGGCTTATATTTAGACCTTTTTAGTGAACAAATTCAACTTTATATAACTTAACAATTTAGTAACCAAAAGCCATGTAAAAATACCTGCTGCAATGCCTGTAATGTCAGTCAAAAAGTCAAAAAAATCACATGTTCTGCCAGGGACAAAATATTGGTGAATTTCGTCCATTCCACCTGCGAATACACCAAAGAACATACAGTATTGTGCAGTTGGATTTAAGTTTTTTCTGGTAACAGCAAACATAAAAGATAAAAGAAATCCCATAATACTATATTCAAGCAGATGTGCAAATTTATCACATGAAGCTATATTAACCGGTAGCTGTATACTGGATAAAAACCAGATTAATCCATTATAAGCCCCGGCTGGAACAATTTTTAAAATTTTGACAATTTTGTTACCTTGCATCAATTAAGAAACTCCCATAAAATGAATTAATTATATAATATAAAATAAACGTATGAATTAAATACGCTAAAAGAGTATGTTAAATTAAACAGAAGTTAAGTGACTTTAGCTGGATCGAAGATGACAGAAAAAATTGTTAAAAAATTAGTTACCAGACAAATATTATCAGAGAGTTGGGGACAAAGAGCTGATCTTGTCATGGAAGACAATTTTTCTATTCAGGAATACACAGTTAATTCAAAAGATAAAATACAAATAAATCTTGATAATGAAGATGTTCATTTTATTCTGGTAGCAGGATGTGCAGAATTTAGCTTTAATGATGAGAAAAAAATGTTATTTAAGGGTGATAAAACAGATTTTGCAACTAAAAATAAAAAATTAAATATAACAATAACAAATTGCGGTGTCATTCCGCTAACTTTTGTAAAAATTAGAATCAGGTAAAAAATTTATTCATACCTTAATGCATCAATAGGACTGAGCAGGGAGGCTTTGTAGGCAGGATAGAATCCGAAGAATATACCTACAAAACCAGAAAAGCCAAAGGACATGATTATTGAAAATGGTGAAACAACTGTTTTCCAGCCGGCTGTTGATGCAAGTATTTGTGCGCTCGAAATGCCGATTAAAATGCCGATAATACCGCCTGTTAATGATAAAATCAATGATTCGATCAGGAATTGCAGGCGTATATCACTGCTTTTAGCGCCAATTGCCATTCTTATACCAATTTCCTTAGTTCTCTCCGTTACAGAAACCAGCATTATATTCATAATACCGATTCCTCCGACAAGAAGTGAAACTGAAGCAATTGCACCAAGTAAAAAAGCCATAACGTCGGATGATTGTTTAGCAGTTTGCATCATTTGTGTAAGGTTCCTTACTGTAAAATCATCATCCTGTCTTAGTCCTATGTGATGCCTTTCCCTTAGTAATGCGGCTATCTCGTTCTGCGCACTGTCCAGGTCTTCACTGCTTCTGGCTTTAACCATTATCATCTTGACCATACCGGGAAATTCTGCCCCGAACAGTTTTTTCTGTGATGTCGTAAGAGGAATAATAATTACATCATCCTGATCCTGTCCCATTGCAGCCTGTCCTTTGCTGTCAAGGATTCCTACTACTCTAAATGGAATTCCTTTAATACGTATAGTTTTATCAATCGGGTCAAGATCGCCAAAAAGATTTGTTACAACAGTTTTGCCGAGCAAGCATACCTTATTGGCATTTTTTACATCATCCTGCGTAAATGTCCTGCCGGAATCCAGTGGCCAGTCTCTTATTTCAAGCATGCTGGGTGTTGTGCCCGTTACCTGTGTTGACCAGTTTTGATTGCCATAAATCACCTGTGCAACTCCGCCAAGATTTGGCGCTACACTTTGCACAGATGGACATTCAGCTCCGATAGCCTCTGCATCTTTAAATGTCAGGGTAGGCTGAGTTCCTGATCCCATTCTCATTCCGCTTGATGTGGTTGCACCGGATAAAATCATTAAGAGATTGCTTCCCATGCTTGCCATCTGGTCTGATATTTGCTTCGTTGCGCCTTCTCCAATCGCAAGCATAATAATTACAGCAGCAACACCGATGATTATTCCAAGGCTTGTTAAAACAGCCCTCATTTTATTGACTATTAATGCCCTTATGGCAATTTTTACAGCAGAAATTACTTCTATCATAATTTAACCTTTAACCCGTCACTTAAAAGCTTGCCGTCTTTAAATTTTATTATTCGCTCACTGTATTCAGCAATATCAGGCTCATGAGTTACAAGAATCACTGTTTTACCTGCTTCTTTATTAAGCCTTACAAAAAGATCCATAATTTCATAACTAGTTTTTGTATCCAGATTTCCTGTTGGTTCATCTGCCAGAATAATTGGAGCATCGTTAACAATCGCTCTTGCAATGGCAACCCTCTGCTGCTGGCCGCCAGAAAGCTGGTTTGGTGTATGGCTTTCCCTATTTTCAAGTCCTACAACCTTTAAAGCCTCTTCTGAAATTCTTTTTCTTTCTTTTGCCGGTATGTTGTTGTATATCATAGGAAGTTCAACATTTTCAAGGGCAGAAGTCCTGGGAATCAAGTTAAATCCCTGAAAAACGAATCCTATTTTACAATTTCTTATATTGGCCAGTTCGTCTGAATTTAATTTTGTTACATCAATACCGTCAAGCAAATATTTCCCTTTTGTAGGCTGGTCAAGACATCCAAGAATATTCATGAATGTTGATTTTCCAGAACCTGATGGTCCCATTATAGAAATAAATTCTCCTTTATTTATAGATAAAGATACCTGCTGGAGAGCATTAAAAGAAAGATCTCCAATTTTATATGTTTTCCAGACATCATTTATATCTATTAATACCATTTAAAACATCCTCATCGGAGGCCTGTCAGCGGATTTATTGGGTCGACTGCCTAAGGATTCAGTAATTACCTGCTGGCCTTCACTAATTTTACCGGAAACAATTTCTGTAAAGCTGCCGTCGCTAACACCGGTTTCCACATTAATTCTAACAGGTTTTTCATCTTTTAATATCCAGATGCCTTCGTGTTTAAATTTAGGGGCATCCTGATTGCCTGAAAATGGCGTAAATCTCAGGCAGACATTTGGAATAAGCAGTACATTATTTCTCTTTGATGTGATAATAGACACATTTGCAGTCATGCCGGGTTTTAACTTGTAATCCTCATTATCTACATTTATGACAACATCATAAGTAACAACATTTTGCACTGTGGTGGGGGCATTTCTAACCTGTTTTACCTTACCTTTAAAAACCATATCGGGATAACCGTCAATTGTATATTCAACATCCTGTCCTACTCTGACTTTTCCAATATCTGCTTCTGCAACATTTGTATCAATTTGCATCTTGGTTAAATCCTGAGCAACAAGGAACAATGTCGGTGTCTGGAAACTTGCTGCTACAGTCTGGCCGACATCAACATTTCTTGAAACAACAATCCCGTTAACAGGTGAAATAATTCTCGTATAACGCAAATTGGCCTCATTATTACTGAGAACAGCAGAAGCCTGTGCAATTTGAGCCCTGGCCGATTCAACCTGCGCTTTATCAGTATAGTAATTTGTTTCTGCAAGATCGACATCGCTTCTTGCTATGAAATTCTTTTCATACAGTGTTTTATAACGTGTATATGTTTTATGGTCATTAAAAAGTACGCTTTGCGCCTTTTGATAATTAGCTCTTGCGTTATAAAGATTCGCCCTTGCCTGTTCTACCTGCGCCTGAAACAAAGACGGGTCTATCTGTGCAAGTAACTGTCCTCTTTTTACTGGAGAATTAAAATCTACGTAAATTTGTTTTATCGAACCTGATACCTGAGTACCAACACTAATACTTGTTACAGGGTTTATTGTGCCGGAAGCCGTTATTGTTTCAACCAGATTACCTCTTTTAACGACATCTGTTTTAAACTGCATTTGCGGTTTTTTGTTTTTAAAAAACATAAAACCTGAACAAACAAGGATTATTAAGATAAATAAAATAATTATATTTTTTTTCATTTTATTCCCATCGCCTTTTCAAGAGTGCTACGAGCTGTGTTATAATCATAAAAAGCCTGTACATATGCTAATTGAGCATTATTATAATTTATTTCTGCATCCTGAACTTCAATAGAGTTACCAATGCCAACTGTATACCTGCCATTTGCCAGTTCAAGGTTTTCTTTTGCCTGTTTTACAATCACTTGTGCAACTGGTATACGCTTTTCAGATTCAGTTAAATTAATATATGACTGTTCTACCTGAAGATATATATTTTGTTTCTGTATTTCAATGTTAGACTTTGCTATTTCAAGATTTGCCTTTGCCTCATCCACCTGGCTTTTGGTCAAAAAACCGTTAAAAACGGGAATGTTTACATTAGCACCAAATGACCAGCCATTATCAAGGGGAAAGTCCCTTCCTCCAAAACCATAATTTGCAAAACCGCTTACAGCAGGATAATAATCTTTACGTGCAAGTTTTATTGATTCTGCTGCCGCTGATTCTTTTAATACCAGAGACTTCAAATCAGGCCTGTTTGCATAAGCCTTTTTCAGGGCATCTTCCAAAGTTATTTCGAATTTTTTAAAAGTAAGATTTTCAACCACATCATACTTTGTAACATTTGACTTTAGGACTGAATTACTGTTTTTTATGTTTTTATTGCTGAGATTTTTGTCATTTTTCTTTATTGGTGTCTGGTTTGAAATATTAACCATGTATTCCGGTTTGTTCCAGGGATTTTTAAAAGTAACTGTGTCGGATATGCTGTATTCGGGAGCGTCAGGAATACCCATTACATTATTTAAATTTGATATTGCTGTTTTATAAGAATCATTAGCCTTGATATAATTGAGTCTAGCATTACTAAGGTTGACATCTGCGGTTGTAACATCAATTTTTGATTTTGTACCAACCGAATAAAATGCTTTTGCCTGTTTTAAATGTTGTTCATACTGGTAAATTGCCTGTGCGTAAATGTCTTTGCTGATTTTTGCAGACAGGGCTGAATAATAAGCCTGTTTAACGTTATATGCAATTTGAATTACTGTATTATCCACATCAAGGTTGGATGAAGAAAGGTTATAGTTTTGAATTTTAACTTTTGACGGAGTTTTCCCAAAATCGTAAATCAACTGGTTTAAAGCAACATTACCGGAATACTGATTGTCGTCGTTATCTGCTCCAAAGCTTGTAATACTATTTTGCCTGCTGTATCCACTTCCAACAGTCATTTGCGGAAAATAATTTGACTTTACCTGTCCGATCCTGCTCTTATAGATTTTTGTTGTATTTTCTGCAAGGTTAATATTAGGATTTTTACTTATTGCAATATCAATACATTTTTCAATAGTGAGCACATCACCTTTTTTTACAGCATTATCCTGCGCAAAAACTGATATTGGAACTTCTAAAACCAGTACCAGAATCGTTATAAACAAAATTTTAATTTTTGTCCCAATCATTATAAGCCCTCAATACTTAAGCATATCTTATCATTCCTGTTTTAAATTTAGATGGAAAAGCATAAATCGCAGGATGGTACTGACTTGCAGTCCTCTTTTATTTGTCCTTTCAGTTCTGACTCGGAATTAAACCTGACCTCATCTCTTATTCTCTTCAAAAAACCAATTTCTATTTCTTTCCCGTACAAATCCCCGTTAAAATTCAAAATATGGGCTTCAATGAGATTTTCTGCAAGATCGGCATAAGTTGGTCTTTTGCCTACATTAATAACCGACGAATATTTTTTATTATCAATAATAACAATACCTGAGTAAACTCCTGCCTTAGGACAGGCTTTTTCAGCAGGCTGATTAAGATTTGCGGTTGGAAACCCAAGGAGTTTTCCCCTCTGCATTCCTTTTACAACAGTATTTTTTATTGTATAAAGCCGTCCCAGCATTTTTGCGGCAAAATCAACTTCGCCTGAATGAATCAACTTCCTTATTGTAGAACTGCTAACCACATGTCCGCCAATAGTAACAGGCGGTATTATTTCAAGTTTATAATTATACCTGCTGCTGTAGAGTTTTAAAAACTTGCCGTCGCCTTTTTTATTTGCACCAAAGTGATGATTGTAGCCGACTGATATGCTTTTTGCGTTTAATCCGTTTATTAAATAATTTTCTAAATAATCTTCTGCTGTAATACACGACAGTTCTTCCGTAAAATCCAGCATAACAACAGCCTGTACTCCAATCTGTTCAAATATTGCCATTTTTTCCTCAAGAGTTGTAATAAGCCGTGGCTGTATTCTGGATTTTATATGTCTGGGATGTCTTGAAAATGTAACTATAGTAGAAGTTGAATTCAGTTCCTGAGCACTTTTAACAGCAGAAAGAATAACTTTTTGATGGCCTAAATGCACACCATCAAACATTCCCAGCGCTAAACAGGAAGATTCAAGCAAATTTGTCTTTATTTCTCGAAATACTAACACAACAAAAGTTTTCCAAAAATTTTATGCACTGAAATTATAATACAAAATAGAACTTTATCCAAAATTCGCCAGAGCTATAAATATTTACTATATTAATTACGATGTATTTTGAAAAATAGTTCAAATCATTCTGCTATTCTAAACGAATTAAATAGAAGATCTCCCTGAAATAAATCTATTGTAGAATAATATTAATTTGATTTTAAAACAGTACTTGTTGAACGTCCGCCTTTTTCTATATATTCACAGCCTCCCGGATAGTACCTTACTTTGCTGGTAGAACCTTTTGGATAGAAAAAAAACAAATCATATCCAGCCCGATTAGGTAGCTTCTTTCCATTTATATCTATACCTATAATTGCAGAACTTGCAAATGATGACGAATAAGGTATTATTATCATACCGTTGTTCAAGACGATTGCTTCTTTACTTGCAAAGTTTGACTGTCTCCATCCGCTGCAACCGGAAGTTGCCATATTAGCATTATATTGAGTATACATTGTATTACTTGAATTATTTTCAAGTGATACCGCATCATTTCCTTTATACTGCGGTATACATTTATCAGCAATAGCCTTTCCTACAGCGCATGATTTACTTACTACCATATATTTTTTCATTTCTGGAACAAACTTACTACATTCTGAGAAATAACCGTTAACATCTGCCGGAATAGGACTACCGTCTAAAAATGTGTATTGAATGCATTCACCGTTTGCGTTATATGTATTACACTTTTGCGCCCCATATGGACTGACGATGTGATAATAACATTTAATGGGAATATTCGCATTATCAATAATAGTTCTTTGTAGAGCTCCGTTTATAATTGTGTATCCAACCTTTAATTCTGTATTAGCATTATTTTTTTCGATATCTGCTATTAAAACCGGCATAATAATGGATGTTAAAATTCCAATTACTGTAAAAGTAATTAATATTTCTGCCAGTGTAAATGCTAATTTGTTTTTAAGCATATGCAACATTAGCAGCAATTTTAATTTTAACATCTACTTCTCCTTCTCAAAACGTTTAGGCAAATACTTCAAACTTTGCAAAGCACAGCACAAAATCTGCAGCATGAAATTTTGCCAGCAGTTATTTTTCATACCTTACTTTAATATGGTATTATTGACGTTAAGCAAATATAACAAATAACCCTAAACAAAATTAGGGTAATACTTTTTGTTGCCTATTCATTAGAACAAAATCTGATTTTCGACATCTTAACTATAAACGATAGAAAAGAATCTGTCAAGCAAAAAAATAAACCTGTATTACAAAGGTACTAAAATGCTTATTGTTACTAAAAAAACAGATGAGATATTAAAAGAAAAAAATTTATCTCATTATAAATTGAGTAAACTTATAAAAAAAAATGAAAGTTATATAAACCATATTTTTAGAGGAGAACAACCTTTTTCAAAAAATGTAATTAAAAAACTTTTACCTATTCTTGAAGTTTCAAAAGAAGAGTTTCAGGGCTGGATTCTCTCGGATAAGTATTCAAGCGAAGTTTTAAAGTTGGCAATTGAAACTAAAAAAGGGTTTCAATTTAAGAGAAAATCAATTCTTACTGTAAAAATAGATATGCTCTTGCAAGAAAGAAACATGTCAAGAACAGCCCTTGCAAAACAGATTACTTACAGTCAGAGCGGATTAAACAGAATGATTACAGGCAAAATAAATATGTCGGGTTTCGTTCTTGAAAAAATTTCAAATATTCTTGACATTTCACAGAATGAAATTCTAAGCTGGGTTTTAGCTGATAAATATACATTGCAGACTTTAGAAACAGCATATTCCTGCAAAAACCTTGCATCATAATCCCCATAAAAAAGCTGTTCTTCTTGCCAGATAGGCAAACTCGCTTTGCTCAAACAGTGCCATTATTGATTAGCCTTGACGCAAGTTGAAACATTACTTGAGGATTTTTAGGTAAATATTTTTTATTTTCCCTTACTTTTTCTTGATAGACAAGAAGTAGCCTACAGAAATTCTTAGCCGTACAAGAATAGAGCCTCTAATGCCAGCTCAACGAACGAGTTATGAAAAGCTTCCAACGAAGCAAAGCTCCGTTTCAGCTTTTCTTTACTCCTGCCATGCCGCGCCGCCATTTCGGCTCGTCACTCCCGCTTCGCGCCGCCTTCGTGTCGTCGAAGAATTTTTCCGCTGTCCTTAGTTACTGTTTAATTTGATGTTCTTCTAAAAAATTCAACAGATATTCTTGCCAAAAATTTAAATTTTCTGTAAGAAATCAGGTATTCAAACAAATATGCCGGATTATCCTTTATGCTTTTGAAAATAAAATCTAACACTTTTTTAAATGGGGGACAGGGTAAGTTTCTGTAAAAGTAGGCAAGTGCCAGATTAAAATATACGTACGAGAATCCCTGTAATTTTAATTTACTATATGCTGCATTTTGATCAAAGAAATTATTTACAACTTTTAAGTAACATTCTTCAACTTTGCTCAAATCAAGTGAGCTTGTAATACTGGTTTTTGGACGAAATCTGTTTACCAGTACTTCATCTATGTAGTAAAAATTGGCTTTTGTTGCCAAACGCATCCATAAATCCCAGTCTTCACTTGTATATAATTCTGTATCAAAATATCCAACCATATCCAGATAAGATTTTTTAATCATAACTGTACTTGGGTACGGAACAGTAGCCATAGGATTGAGCAATAAATTTTTTACAAGTTTTTCATTTTTATAAGTTTTGAACCTGTAAATTTCTTTTTTTTCCTTACCTTCATCCTGCATTACAAATGCTGTAAAAACCAGACAAATATCAGATTCTTTTTTTAAAATCTTTATTTGTTTTTCAAGTTTTTCAGGCAACCAGACGTCATCTGAGTCTAGAAATGCTATATATTCGCCGCTTGCGTTTTTTATTCCATTATTTCTGGCAGCAGCAGGTCCGGAGTTTTCCTGATAAATATATTTGATTCTGGAATCATTTGTATTTTCAATGATTTGCCTTGTATTATCTACAGAACCATCATCAATAATAATGATTTCAAAATCCTGATAAGTTTGATTCAAAACAGAATTTATTGCTTTATCAATATATTTTTCAGAATTGTATGCTGGAATAACTACAGATACAAGCATTTTAATCCTCATTTAAGTTATATAATATTAATTATTAAGTATTGCGTCATCGACATAGTTTTTTAAAATATTCATAGAATCGTTATTTCTGTTGCAATTAGCTAAAAATGAATACATATTAATACATCTGCAACTTCCTTTTGGACATTTAACAGGTTTTTCTGTTAGTAAATTTTCTATTTGTTTTCTATCCGATTTAAATAAATCAGCTTTCTTTTTCTGCAAACATAAATTAGAAATAGTCCCGTCCGGTGTAAGATTAAATCCTATTTGCGGCAAATGACAATACTGACTTTTTAAATTGAAAGTATTACATTTAATGCTCACATCAAATTTATTTAAATATTTACTGTACAATTCAATGTCATTGTCGGTTTTTTTGTTTCCATCTTCATAAACACCAGGATTAACTGCAATATTAATTTCTGCAAATTCGTCTCTTACTTTATCATACTCTTTGCGTAATTCAGGAGTCATCACATAATTAATCATTGGAACATTAAATCCGGTTTTCTGGAATGATTTAATATTCTCTTTTAATTTGGATAGAGAAATATGTTCAGGATGATAGCTAATCATTAAAAATATTTTGCTCAAATCTATGTTACTGTATGGCTCAGCTAAAAAAGAACCGTTTGTATTTATTCTAATATTGTCAATTTCATCCATTGTGCTAAATTCATTCAACACATAAAGAAAATTTGTTTTATCAAGAAATGGTTCCCCTCCTGTTATTTCCAAAGATAATTTTCTATTGTTGGAAATCTCTTTAATCTTGTTTACCCACTCTTCTGCTGAATAATTATCAAATGCATGACCTGATTTGTTCCTGGTTAAAATATTTTTCACAATAGATTTTGGATCTTTTAAATTTATCTTATATAAATCCTGTTTTCTTTTATGATTAGAGAAAAAACAATAAGAACAGTTAAAATTGCACCAGTATGACATCATCCAGTGTATAAAAATATTTCGCTTCGCTCGATCTTCTTTTAAATTCCAGATATTTTTATTATTCATTAGCCGATCTCCTTAATTTAATATATTTTTTATCATGGCAAACTGACTGTTTGCTTTATTATATGCATCTTCATAAGGCAAAAGATTCATTGCCGAAAAATCAGTATTTTGCAAAAGTTTAAAAATATTATCTAATTTTGTATAATCAGCTAAATCATTAACGGATAAAATATATTCATTGGGTAAGTTAATCATATTAGCAAATTCTGCAGATTTTTCATGGTAATTTATCAATATAAAGGGGATTTGAAAAGCATAACTAAATATACAACTGTGCAGCCTTGTACCAATAAATGTATTACATTCTTTAAGAACTTCTGCAGTTTTTACAGGATTTTCATTGTACGAAATTCTTTCTGCGTTTTCTTTAAGTTGTTTATAGATTAAATCATTTACTTTTGTGTCAGATAATTCATGTTCTCCGCCGTGAAAATCAAAAAGATACACTTTATTCTTACTGTCTGTTTCAAGAAAATTATTTAGCACTGATATTAAATTTTTGTAGATAAGATCAACATCTCCGGAAAAACAAATATCTTCTCTGCTAAAGTCAAGAACACTAATCCCTAATATATTATTATCAGAGTTTTTGCCAGGTTGACTCTGGACATAATCATTTATTAATATCCCTGCATCAAAACAGATTTCATGCTTTATACTTTTGCCTTGCAGATAAGTACTGCTTTTTAAATCTCTCAGTGTTGCAAGGTTACCTCTTTGCATAATTTTATGTACCATATTTAAATTGTAATCAATGGATAATGATCCTATACTAAGATTCAAAAAGAATATTTTTTTCTTTAGAATCTTAAAGAGCAATGTATACCAATCAAATTTGGTATAATAATATTTAAAAACGTTATGCCACCACCCTTTTGTCGGGTCTTGCTTTGATTTTGGATCGTGAAAAAGCCCTCCTCCACCAATAATAACGGCATCAGCGAAAAGGATTTTTATTAGCGGGATTATACCTAACCATAATTTTCGTCTTAAAATTGATACAAAAAAATATGCATTTGTTTTTTCCGGTAAATATATTTTATTTATAGACCTGATAATAAATTCCGGATAATTAAACAGTTTATTTAACTTATCTATAAATATATACGTTAATACATCATCTCCGGTATTGTTAAATCCGTAGTATCCTATCAATAAAAATTTTTTTCTGGCTTTATCAGGTTTAAAAAACATTATATATCCTTTTTAAAAATGAATACTGACAAAGTATTTGCCGGTATGTTAATTTTGTATATTCCTGATGAATAATTTATTTTTACAGCATTATCCAGAGTATTAATTTGACCTATTTCAGACGGATAAGAACGAGAGTCGCCGGACTTGATAATGCTGAAAGTTTCAGGAATGTTTATGCCTAAAGACTCATTCCTAACATATTTGATATTATTAAATCCCTTTAACTTCAAGTTTACTAGTCTGTCTTGTCCCATGTTTGACAGTATTACTCTGATTACACCATTGTCACAGGAGCCTGCTGCATCAATTTTAATGTTTGATACATTTGTTTTTAAGATATTTCCCTTAATATTTTCATTTAACAAACTTATTATGTTTGCAATCGGGTATAAATAAAATGAAGAAGTCATATCTTTTGCATAATGAAGTATCCCCCATCCTTTATTTGTATAAACATCATCATTAGGATCATATCCATCCAGTAACTCATGATAATCGCAGTGGTAGCAGTAAGGATTATTGGCACAGCTCAAAATCATTTTAGCGTTTCCAAATGTGCTGATCCAGTTTTGTGAATATATACTATCAGGATTATTTGAATTAAATTCGTTCAAAAAAATAAAAGTATTGCCAAATCCGTATTTATTCAAGACTGTTTTATGGAAATTATACTTTTTATTTATGTCATAATGTGGATTTTCAAGTAATTTAGCTTTGTAAGACTGAATACTGGTAATCTTTGTAGACAAAAGCGGATATATATGGCTGCTAACCGCAAATAAATTATTATTTTCTTCCTTTAAATTATTCAAAACAGCATTTGTCCATTTATAAAAGTAAGAATGATTAATAAAAACAGGTTTTTCTGCAAGATCAGGGTTTTGCAGAACAGGCATATTGGTTACAATGATTTTTGCCGAAGTATCTGCTTTTTTCATTTCATGAACAAATAATGAAGCTATTTTACCGTATTCTTCACCTGTATATGCGGCATGTGCTTCGCTATTTTTTAGATATTCTTCATTGCCTATTTCCCAGTATTTTACTACATCATTGTATCCGTTTTCTTTTACCCATTTAACTTCCTCGGCAGCAGACATAGCAGCTTTCCTAACAAGATTCCAGTCAACTTTTCCTTCATCCCAGTTTGTATTTGTTTGTTTAAAAGCTTTAAACGGTTTTATGATCTTGATACTATTACTATCTTTATCATAAACTTTAAATGAATTAACCTGTACAGTAGCTTTAAATCCATTTTTTCTGCAAAATTCTAGAAAAGAGAAAAAATCCAGATTATTTGAATTGCCTAAAGAGTTAAAATAATTGTAAATTCCTGAATTATTTCTGACATAATCCAGCTTTTTCATAGCTTTATAAGTTTCTAGCGGTGAAATATCCCAGAAAAAATTCATTATATTGACACCGGAAGGATATCGAATAGTATCAATATTTGATTTTTTAATTGCATTTGCAAACTGATCAAGTTTTTCAGTATCAGAAAATATATCTTTAAATCCCTGACTTGTAATAACCCAGTTTGCGCCGACAAAGTTATGCGCAGGTGTGATTGATTTTATTTTTATATTATTAACTTCAACATTTACGACTTCCTGGCTGTTTGCCTTGGATAAAAATACTATAAGCATTGTTAAAACAAGTAAAAAAACAGATATAAAATTAATTTTCTTCATTTGCATATTCCTTAATAAGAAAAACATTTATTTTACTAATCATCTTTTGTTTAATTGGTAAAAATGTACTTATGTATATATTATTTAACAAAAGTTTTGTAAAGTATAAATATAAAGTAAAGCTGGCCAGAGTTATGATTATTAGCATCAATAAATCAGATACTTTGTTTATCAAAACCGCCCTTAAAAAGATCAAAACAGGTAACATTGCTAAAATTGGCATAAAAGCTTTTAATGATTTAACCAGAATACTTGTAAAATTCCAGTCAAATACTTTGCTTACCCTTATGTATAATAATATTGCACAAATAGAATGTGCAATAAAAGCAGCAATAGAAACTCCTTTAAGACCACCAAAATATGTTCCGGCAAGGAAAAATATGGCACACACAGGTGTTGCAATTAGGTAATGACGTAGATTTTGCTCTGGACGTCCGGTCGAATCAAATAATATACTAATAATTAATACTACAACCCTGCTAAAACAGTAACAAAGAATTAATTGAAATGTTAAAACAGAGTTATCCCATTTGTGTCCATATATCAGGTCTATAAACTCTTTTGCCATAAAAATCTGAATAAAAATTAATGGATATAGAAAGAAAGAACTTTTCTCAATAAGTGAAAAAAACGTTTTTTGGAGTTTTTCTTTATCCTTTTGTATGTTTGAAAAAACCGGAAAAAAAGTTGAATACATTAAACTTGTTGTAAACACTATCAGAATAAATGCTTTTTCAAAACCAAAATAATAATATCCTAATAAATTTTTACCCAGTAACCAGCCAACGAAAATATAATCTGAATTAAAAACAATATATCCCAAAACAGATTTGGGCAAAAAACTTTTTGCATAAGAAACAGCCTGTAATAAAAAATCTTTATTCCATAATTTTACAAATTTCCACTTGATTGCATAGTTATAAAGACAGACAGTAATTACATTTGATATTAGAAGAGGAATTACATAACTTAAATATTTAAATCCTGATAAAGCAAAAATTATTACAAGGGAAACATTTAAAAAATTTCTTGTAATCTCAATTTTTGAGGTTATATCCTGTCTCATTTGTTTTAAAAGTATGGCCCTCGGAACAGCGCCAAATGAAACAGCAAAAAAGCTTAATCCGGAAAAATAAAGGATATTTTTAACTTCCGGGGTTTTATATATATCAGCAACAAAACCGCTGGCAAGTACCATTATTAATCCAAACAGAAACCCGATAATGATATTAAGTAAATATACTGTATTTATCTGCTCTTTAGAAATTTCAGTCCGACTTATTAAAAAGGCTTCAATACCCATATTGCCGGTAAATTCAATAAATCCGCTAAAAGTAGCGGCCATGCTTATTATTCCAAAATCATCCGGACATAAGATTCTTGCGACTACTATGCCTGAAATAAATGCTAACAGTCTCCCCAAAATATTAGCAAAACTTATCCATAGTATGCTTTTAGAGAAACTAAGCTCTTTTTTTGAATTATTTACTGTATTATCCACAAATTTTCTTCTCCAAAATGATTTTTTTCAGGTTTCTCCTTAATTTAATATATAAATTATTTATTTTTTCCGGCATAAAAGCTGATATTAAAGTAAACATAAAAATTGGATTAAATAGCTTTTTTGAATTATATTTTAAACTTTTGATCAAACATTTTCTGCTGGCAGAAATATCCTTGTCAGATCTGCATAATCCCCAAAGTGCCATTTTATAATACGCATTGCTGTATATGGAATTTTTTTTCCTTAATAACTCAGATGAAAGTTTTTTGTTTGATATGGCTCTCTCTAAAAATGTTAGATATAAATCCTCGGCTTCATTAATATTTATAGAGGTACTCAGGCTAGAATGAGTTCTGAATTTTGCCAGCACTTCATTAATACAGCAATATTCACTTTCAAGGGCAGCTCTAAACCACATATCCCAGTCTTCAAGCAATTTCATGTTTTCAGGGAAATAACCGACTTTGTCAAAATACTCTTTTTTTATAACGAAAGTAGGCGTTCCATTAATTGTATTGTCAGGATCAAACAGCATTCCTCTGATAAAATCTTTTTGACAATTAATTTTGCTGGCTTTACGGTATAAAACCTGTTTCAAGTCATGTGATACTCCTTCTGCCCAACAGGATACCATTCCTATGTCTGGATTATCATTAATAATATTTACTTGCTTTTCTAGTTTTTCCGGTAGCCAGATATCATCAGAATCAAGAAATGCAACATATTCTCCCTGTGCATTTTTTATACCATTATTTCTTGCTGCGGACGGGCCAGCATTTTCCTGATATATGTATTTAATTCTTGGATCATTAATATTTACAATAATTTCTCTGGTATTATCAATAGAACCATCATCTACTACGATTATTTCAAAATTTTGATACGTCTGATTTAAAACAGAGCCGATGGTTTCACTTATAATATCTGCTCTATTGTAGGTGGGAACTATAACTGATATTTTGGTAGCCATCTCTTACCCTACTTACTGGTCATTAATATTTTATTAATATCACGAACAAACTGAATTAAATTATTTCTATCTTTTCTTTCGCTCATTATTATTACAAGTCCATAACCTTTTACAGGCTTGTTAAAAAACCTTGTTAAAGCTATGTGCTTCATAAATTCTGTTCTGCTTGTATAATTTTTATTCAAGTCAGTATACCAGTAGTAAATATCGTAAGGCTGCTTTTGCCTTTCACTGTCTGCATATATGACTGAATCAGATGAGGATATCTTTATTACTTTTTCTTTCTTCATAACTATACCCTGTAATTTATAACAACTTTCAGGATCATGAATGTGATCCCTTTTGTTTGTCAGTACAATAGAGACACCTATTATTTGCCCTGTTTTTGAATTTTTATACCCACGCAAAAGCATTTCATCAGGACTTATCATCCTGTATACAGCTTTTCCGGGTTTAGAATCCCGGCTTGTCCAGTTTCCAATAGTATGAGGTATAACTTCATTAATGGCCGGTGTCATAACTTTAATATTATTAAACCTGTAATTAGCTAATAAAATTGCTAATAATAAGATAATTAACAGCAAAAACTTATACCACTTCCAAAATAGACCCGGTATTTTAAAATAAAATCTGGTGTGAGATGCAGAATCGGAAGTGCTAAAATTTGTAGATTCTTCCGATGAAGAAGGAGACCCGAGATTTAACCCCGTTCCAGTAAATGTTTCATAAGGATTTTTTTCCTTTGTATCTTCTATTAACCTTGAAATGAAGATTATTATACCAAGTGATACTATAAATAAGACAATTCCAAGGGTATCATGAAATTCCTGAAGGCCATTATATCCGTTATATGCAGCAAAAAAACTAACCAGTGTTAATCTGCAAATATTCATTGTTAAAGCTAAAGGAATGCTTATTAGTACAAAAATAAACTTTTTAATTTTATTTGCCTCGATAAAATACGAAAATATAATGCTTGTAAAAAATAATGAAATTAAAGATCTAAGTCCACTGCAAGCAGCTTCAACAGAAAGTTTATATTTAAAAACGTTAATAATACTGCCGTCATTATAGGCAGGTAACCCAAGGATATTTAAAAATCCGACAGTTAACTTTGCCGATAAAAATTGCATTGGTAAAGTTACTTTGTGTATTGGCAAAATTGGTAAAGTAAATGTAAATAAAATTAAAGGAGCAAATATAATCTTGAAAACATTGATTCCATATAGTCCTAAAACAATTCCTCCTATAAATACAGGTAAAGACACACATACAAGGTAATCAATTTCTGTTCTGAATCCTGTTACATACAGAAGTAATCCAACTAAAACAAGGACAATCCCGTATAGTGAATAACTTTTCCGAGCTTCAATAATTTTTTTACAGTTTTGCTTTAAAATGTAAAAGATAAAAGCAAACATGAAAAAACCAAAAGCATAAGGAGAATCAAGGTCAGTCCATTTAGAAAACCATACAGAAATATCGGCAGAATACATAAAAATGAGTAATGCCAGTAAAACAAACTCAAAATAAAATTTTTTAATATTTGTAATTGTCATGTTAGTACTCCGCTTGAGATAAACGAATTAATTTTATTCCAAATAACTTTGTTTATTGGTTTTAATGGATGTTTTAAGATTGCATTTTTTACATTACATACAGTCCAGCATTTGTTGCAATTTTCACAAATTTTCTTCAGCTTTTCAACTTTTTCGGAATCCCAGATAACATCAAAATCATTTTCTTTGATATTTCCAATTTTAGTTTCCAAGATATTGCAAGGATAAATGTCTCCTTTTGCGTCCATAAAGAAAGAATTATCAATAGCATAACATTTTAAAGGTCTTTTACCAGTTTTAACATATTCTAAAATACCTTCAATGTAATAAGACCTTAATAAGCGCCTAAGATTGTAACATTTATTTTCTTTTTTTGTAACGTATGTAAGATGTTCTTTTAATTCTTCAAAATCCGGCACCTGATTTGACTGAATACCGTAATAATTATCTGAGTTATGAACAATACATAAAGTAAGCTCTACTTGCATTTTTTTAGATAGGTCATAAACTCTTGATAAATGAGAAATATTCTTTTCGCTGGCAGTAAAAGCAAACCTTATATCATTTATTCCACTGCTTTTTAAAGATTTTGCAGTATTTATTACTTTTTGATAAGCATTTTCTATACCTCTAATCTCTGCATGCATTTCTTCAATACCATCTAGAGATAAGCTTATTGCCAGATTGGGATTTATTTTTTTTATTGATGTCATATCTCTCGTAATTTTTTCAGTTAAAAAACCATTAGACGAGAATATAATCCTTGTTTTAGGACAAACTTTAGTAATATTAGCGGCAATATCAACTATATCAGTTCGTAAAAATGGTTCTCCACCCGTTAAATTAATATCTTTTAAGGTTTTTGGAAGTTTTAGAAAATCTTCAGGAGTAAGTTCATCTTTTGCTTCAATATTCCAGATATTACACATAATACATCGCGCGTTACATTTGTTTGTAACTGCAATAATGGCATTTGTTATATTATTTTTCGACATAGGTCATATTCCACTAGTTTTAATTATTATTCGTATTTTAATAAGGATTATATTTTTACAATCACAAATATGAATTGATCTAATTATTAAGTTAATTATATAATATAAAGCATTATGTACGCTTTATAAATCATTATTTACAAAAAAAATCCACTCTCAGTTAAAATTAAACAAGCAAAGAGTATGTTAAATCAATATTACCTCTGTAAGTTAGGTTTAAAAAATAGTGTAGGATTGGTGTGTCTCAGGTATTATGGTAAGTTTAACTAATATTTATAATAACGATAATCATTTTTTTAATTTTAACGATCTGAATATATCCAGATTTACACGCAGTGAGATTCTTTCTTTCCTTGAGAAAAGACTAAAGGACAGGCAAAAAACATACTGCGTTACTCTCAACCTTGATATCATGAGACAGGCTTATAAAAAGTTTAAATTTTATGAAACATTGAGATCTGCAGACCTGATTTTTGCTGACGGCATGCCGGTCTTATGGTTATCCAGATTTACCCAAAATCCAATTCCTGAAAGAACAGCGGGGTGCGATATAGTTTATGACTTATGTAAACTGTCAAACGAACATGGTTACAAAATTTTTATGCTCGGAGCAGCTCAGGGAGTAGCTGAAAAAGCTAAAATTGAATTGGAAAAATCTATGACTGACATACAAGTAGTAGGAACTTATTCTCCTGCACCTCTTGAGCTTTTAGATGAAGATGCCTGCCAAAATATAGTAGAAATGATAAATGCTACTGGAGCAGAGATATTATTTGTTGCGTTAGGTGCTCCAAAACAGGAAGAATTCATCAGTAAATATTACAACAGGCTCAATCCGTATATAATGATTCCTTGCGGAGGTTCTATTGATTATATCGCCGGAATTCAAAACAAATCCCCTCAATGGCTCGGAAAAATAGGTTTTGAATGGTTATACAGATTGGTTAATGATCCTAAGAGATTGTTCAAAAGGTATATTATTCAGGATTTGCCATTTTTATTCGGGTTAATTTTAAAAATGAAGCTGAATATTAATATACTGGATTTACTAACAGATTATAATATGTCTGAAAATATAAAGTGATAAAATGTCAAAAAACAAGCAAATATTAATGATTGGCCCTGATTCCAAGGGAGGTATAACGTCTGTTATAAGAATGTATCTTGATAACGGTCTTATTAATTATGTAGATTTTTTACCGAGTTATAAAGGCAGATCGTTTGTTTTTAACATTTGTTATTACATGTTTTTTCTTGTTAAATACATCTTTATTCTTGCATTTAACAGGGATATAAAAATTGTTCATATTCACTTCTCTATGAGAGGCAGTTTTTTAAGAAAGTTGTTTGTATTAAATATTGCTAAATTATTCAATAAAAAAACTATTTTTCACTCACATTTACCGCAAAATGACATACTTTTTGGAGCCGATTCTGTAAAATTAATAAATAAGCTTATTAAAAATACTTTAAATAAACCTGACTTGTTACTGGTGCTTAGTAATAACTGGAAAAAAGCATTAGAAACCAAATGTTCAAACAGCAACATATCTGTGCTTTATAATCCTGTAAAAATAAGGCCGATTGAGCAGAAAAACAATGATCAAACTGTCAATGTTCTTTTTATGGGCAGGGTTGAAGCAAGAAAAGGTATATACGATCTCGTTGAATCAGCTAAATTTATCTCGAATCCTTATATAAAAATACTTGTATATGGTGATGGAGAAGTAGAAAAGGCAAGAAAACTTGTAAGTGATTTTAATTTGGATGAAAAAATTCAGATATTGGGCTGGATAAGTGGTGAAGATATAGATAAAGCCTATAGAAATGCAAATATTGTTGTATTACCGTCATATGCAGAAGGTTTGCCAATGACTTTGCTTGAAGCAGCAGCATATAGCCTGCCTATTATTTCTACTCCAGTGGGTGGAATTCCTGATATAGTTACTGATGGCATAAATGGATACTTGATTTCTCAGGGAGATTACAGAACTCTTGCTGAAAAAATTGATCTTTTAGCTAATAATGAGCATCTCAGAACTTCAATGGGGCAAAAAAGCTATGAAATTGCATGTGAAAAATTTGATATTAGTGTAATAATAGATAATTTGACTGTATTTTATAAGGCGTTGTTGTAAGTAAGAATTGCTGGATAGAAGCCTTTAGAATTGGGCATCAGTCCATCAAAACAACCTGTATTTATAAGTTCTGCTCCGTATCAGCGGTTTGTTTTTTTATATTTTTAACTTTTGCATGGATTTCATGAATATTTTTCTTTTCAAAGGTATTTTGCAAAAAATTTGAAGCATTAAAGCACCCGTCAATGAATGTATTCATAAAATTATAAAGATTGTCCAGATAATCCGGTTTTGGAGACTGCATATATTCAATATTCTTGTGAAATTTATTGATTTTGTGATTAATATTTTTTAAATTATGTAAGGTTTTATCCTTATATTTACTAAACTCTTCATTTTCCAGCATTTTATCGGTGTTATTGATATTATCCAATATGGAAACAAGTGACTGCTTTGTTGTTGACGGGTATTTAAATTCTTCGTTATTAAAATCATCAACGCAAGAAGTTCCTTTATTCAGGTACTGCTGAATATCTTTGCTGTTTGCTGCCATTTTAGCTTTCGACACACGTAATGATCTGGATGTGTCAATCAAAGTATAATCAATTTTTTTTGTAATTAATTTTGATTCTTCGATATTTTCCTTGATTTCCTCTACTCCGCCATTACCAAGGAAACTTAAGGCAAGTTTGCTGCAATCCAGTACTGACCTTGCTATATCTGATTGTACGTTAATTATGGAATGTATTCTTATTGGTTCCTGTACTTCAAAAAAGCTTTGCCCATGTCTGTAAGTTTGATGAGGTTGGATTTCAAGTGATTTTGATCCGGCAAGACCCGTAAATTGGACGTTAATTGTCGATCCAGCAGGAATATTAACATTGCTGTCAGTTACAACAAATGTAACATTAACTTTGTCGTCCAATATATCAATTCTTGTGATATGTCCTACCTGTATTCCCATTAGCCTGACTGGTGATCCAACAATCAGTCCGTCTACATCCTTGAAGAAAACGTTGTATGATTTGCGGTTGGTTAAATAATCTTTTCCAAAATTAATTCCTAAACTGATTAATCCCATCAGTAGTATAAACCATATTAAAATTTCCAATAGCCAAAAAGATTTTTTTCTCATAATATTTGCTTTACTTTTATACTTTCTTCAATATTAACAATTTTATCAATTTGTTCCATAATATATTTTAAGGAAAAAGTTTATGGTTGAAAATGAAAACGCTGATTATACGATAGCTAATGTACAAAGTGAACAGCATGTGCCCTGGAAAATTTCTGACGTAATATTTACATACATTCTTATATTTGCCCTTTCGATCGCTGCAGTAGGAATATTGCTGGTAACCGGCATTGATGCAAATGAAAGCCTCTTTCCGGCTATTTTACAAATATTACTGTCTTTTATTACACTTTCAGTAATATATACAATAGTAACAAAAAAATATAATATACCGTTTCTGGAAGCTTTTGGAATTTCCTCAAAAAAGATGCCAACTTTTCTTATTCAGGGAATAACTGTTTCATTCATCTTAGTAATAAGCACTTCTCTGGTTAGTTATTTTTTTACTGAAATAATAGGTATTCACAGGGAAAATCCGTATGTAAATGTCCCAGAAGAAAAATTAAGAATGATTTCCATAATGGCAGTTTTTATTGCGCCTGTGATAGAAGAAATATTTTTCAGAGGCTTTATGCAGCCTGCCCTGATAAAATCATTTGGGGTATTCGGTGGAATCTTTGTCACAGCGTTAATATTTGGTTTGTCGCATGCGCAGTATCTTGACTACAGCACAGCGCTTATTGCTGTAATAGTAATCGGACTGGTACTCGGTACAACCAGACATTATACAAATTCTGTTGTCCCTGGAATTATAGCCCATCTGTTGAATAATCTATTTGCTGCCCTCAGTTTGCAGTAGAGAATGAGGAAAAGCCTGATTTTTCCGTACCGTGTAAATGAAAGTTTCTTTTATAAGTTTTTAACTCTTTTGTTTAGTTTTAAGAAATTCTTCCATTCTAGAAATATTAAGTGTTATGCCAGATTCTTTTTTTACAGTTTCTCTAAATTCTGCCGGATAAGAGTAAAGTTGTTTAAATTTATTATTAATTATTAATTCAATAACATTATCAATAAAGTTTTGAGGATTATGCACTATTTGGGGTTTTTCCTTTATAAATTCGAATAAAGTTTTGTAATTTTTTTCCATATTACATTTAACGCAGGCAAGTCCTGTATTTGCTGCAGTATCTTCTCCTTTTAATTTACGAGGTTTTACATGGTCTATAGAACTTATGATAGGTCGTATTAATCTTTGTGCAATCCTTTTATTACTTTTGCCTGCATAGTTGATTATAAAATCATCAACATTTGATAAAAAGTTACTGTATGTACCTATTGATGGTAATTTTAGAGCTTTATTCTTTATCGTTTCCAGATAATTTAAATTTTCACGATTTGTATTCTGTTTTTTACGATTTGCTTTCTGTAATTTTTTTTCAATTCTTATGTATTTGCCAATTTCCTGAATGAATTTTTCTCTGGCGAAAAGGGCATGTTCATCTCTTTGAATAAATGAGTTTTTTAGATTTTTTATTGATTCATCAGTTTGAATTTTAGCTTGACCTGTTAAATGTTCTGCTTTTTTAACTATTTCATCAAGTATTTTTTTGTGTTTATCAAAATTAGGAGCTTCTATCTGTAAAAACTTATTACCCTTTTCTTTTATCAATTCTTCTAATAAATTATTAAGTTCACAATTGGGATGATTTTCTGCTGTTGTTATTAATAAGTCACATATTTTTTTCTCTGTTTTAGGTAATCTTTCTTTATATTTGTTTAATCCATTAATAAGAGCTTTTCCTTTTGCGTGTTTTACTTCACTTATAAAATCTCTTTGCTGATTTTCAGAAAGCATTAGAACATTACAATACATACAATGAACATCAGGTTGCTTTTTTAATAAGTTTATGGAAGATCCGACAAAAGCAACAGATTGAAAGTAACCTGCCGGTAATATTTCTTTTTTAAAATTTGAAATTTTTAATTGTTCAGGTGCAGATAAATCCTGATTCAAAACGTTGAACTGCCTTTGATTATAATTTGAATAAAGGAATTCAGAATTGCTTTTGTTAATTTGATTTATGCTGTTTATCATATGTTTCCCAATAAAATAAATTACTTTGTTAAGCATGAAAATAATACGACAAAATTAGTTAAAAAATTATAATCATAGTAAAAATCTTAACTATTATTTATATTAAAACTAGTAGATTGATTCATTAAATGACGAGAACAAAAAAGCTCACTTATCCTATAAATCAAATTTACCTCCTTGGAGGATTTACACAAAACTTTACTAGATTTTAAAAAAGGCTTTATCCTTAAAAGTTAATGAATCAGAGTACAATAAGTTAAGAACAACATTAGACCGGAAATTTAGAAAATAAAAAGCTAATGAAAATATGTAATTCTCCTGAATCACAATAAGACATAAGACCTCTGCATAACTTATTCATGCCACTGTCAAGATATATTGCCGCTGGCATGAATAAGTTATGCAAGGCAAACCGAAGTTCATTGCTTCCGCTGTGGCTCGTTTTCACTTTCGCTGTCGTCACTGCCTTTTACCTTTTCAATGGTTGACCTCAGTATATTTTGGCTGTTAATAAACGTAATAAAACTCAGATTTATAGCAATTTTATTTTTGGATTGTTTTTATAATAATTATGATAATAAAAAAGAGGTGTTTATAATATGCCAGTAGTTAGCAACATAATAAATAAGTCGTCTGTTAGTTTTACAAACACTCCTTCTGCTAAACAGCCACAGACACAAAATTATGAACAAGATATAAACACAAATAACTGTGTTAAAGCACCATTGGCTACATTACAGGCTTACAATGATGTGATATTTAGAGATCATGGATCAGGATCACACATTAAAGTTGACTTTATCACACCGGACGGAAACCCTGTAAATTTTGTCCCAATGCAGGAATCATTCAAAATGGCACAGAACAAACTTTCAAAAATGGTAGAAAATAACGATACTGATTATTTTTGGGTAACATTACCTGAAAAGCTTTTGAAAGAAAATTATATTGATAATGTTTATACAGCTATAAACGAATTTAAAAAACCATTTGACAAAGATAGCAAGTTAATATTTGTCGCACTGGGAAATCCGGCCAATACTGACGAAATGGCCAGAGCATTTGGTCTTGGACACAATATGGTTTATTCCAATGATACAACGCCCGCACAAATAAAAAACACCATTAAAAAAGCTGGCGATGATCTTGATAAAGTCCAGATTATTATTTCATCAAGATCAGGAAGTACTTTTGAAACAAATCAAACATATAAGTTGTTAGTTGACGAACTTGAAGAACATTACAAAAATAAAGGCACTAAACCTGAAGATATGCAAAAAGAAATTTCAAAACATTTCCTGTTTATAACTGACAAAAATCCTGACAAGAGTAAGTTGAAAAGGCAGGCACAGTCTTTAGGTATTAAAACAATCGATTGTGTTGACGGACACAGCGCATTTGCAGATATGGCATACGGAATGCCGATACTTGCATATTTAGGTTTACCGAAACAATCGGCAGTTAAAATGTTAGAATCCGCTGACAATATGTCAAAAAAACTGGTAAGCCAGACAAGTTTAGAAAATAATACAGCAGCTAAAATTGCAGCTTACGATAAAAATGCTGCAACAAATAATGCAACAAAAGAACAATTTATATTCCACGATCCGCAGTTTACTGATTTTTCATCAACAACAAAACAATTATATGAAGAATCACTTAGAAAATTAAATTTTTCAACTAATGTATATCCAAGAGCAGCTCATTCAGGGCTTGAATGCGCTATAAGCCGTGAATTAAAGGGGCAACAGCTGAACAATATCACAAATGTTGTAACCAGAATCAATTACAAACCAGATTCGCAAGAAGAGGAATACTTAAAAGAAGCAGCTAAATTGGAAGAAGCGCACATAAAAAATGCCCAGCAGGAAGGTCACTTCCAAAAGAAGATTATTCTTGAAATGGGACATGACGGAATAACGCCTGAATCAGTCGGTGAATTTGAAACTTTAAAATCATTTATAACTTATTACAAAAATGAATTTGAAAATGCCGGTCAAACAAACTTGTATAATCAGGGTTATGTAAAAGTCTACAAAAAAATTCGTGAAGAAAGACCTCAGCATAACTGTTAAAATGCGATTTGATGAGTTATGCAGAAGTCTCTTTTCTGATTTATTACTAGTGAAATCTTGATAGACAGGAAGCAGTCTACAAAAATTCTTAGCCGCCGCCTTCGCGTCGCTGAAGAATTTTTTCCGCTGTCCTTAATAACTAAAATTTTTGTAATCGAAGTTAAAAATAGGGGAAAGTCCTGAAATATTTCTTAATTTTCTTGCCATCTCACTTTTTCTGGTTTTATACAGACCAAGAGAGGAAAGTCCAATTGGAGCTTCTTTTTCAATTATCATCCTGATAAGCTTAATCATAATTTCCTCTCTTTCTCTTTTTTAACTAATACCAAGTTGCAATTAATGAAGTAAAATAGCAAAAAGTCTGAAATTTGTATGTGCGGAGCAGGAGCGTTAAAAAAGTGAAACGGTCAGTTTTACTTTTTTAAAAGCTCGTTCGTATAAACTGTTTATTAAGACAGCAATTAGAAGCATTAAAAGATTCTGCCTTAATTAAGCCTTATTAAATAAGGTTATGTAAAGTTTTACTATAATTTTATTTTAGTTTCACTGCGTAACTGTATAATATATTAATAATTAATCTTCATATGTCAAAAATTGCAAATAGTTTATTATATAATATAATTAGCTGCATTATACGAATATCATATTGGAAAGGGAACGAAGATGTCAGAAGAAAATAAAGTTACCAAAGAAATGAGCATTATTGATATTGTACAAAAATATCCGCAGACAATAGAAGTTTTTGCTCGCAACGGATTAGGCTGTATTGGATGTGCTGCTGCAAGGTTTGAAAATCTTGAAGCCGGAGCTAAAGTCCATGGCATTGATCCAGACAAACTTGTAGCTGAAATAAATGAGATAATTAATAAATAGTTTTTGGGTAATATTCTTGAACGCAAAGAAAATTAGCATCATTATACCTGTTTATAATGAAATAAATACGCTGGAAAAAATTCTTGATAAGGTTGAAAATACAAATTTTTGTTCTCTTGAGAAAGAAATTATACTTGTTGATGATAAATCTTCCGATGGAACAGGGGATCTTTTAAGAGATTTAGAGAAAAAATATGCAGAAACAGAAGAAAATTTTCCGGCTTTACAACACAAAGTATATTTTCACTCCGAAAATATGGGAAAAGGAGGAGCAATCAGAACTGCTCTGGGGTATGCAACCGGTGATATAATTGTCATTCAGGATGCCGACCTTGAATACGATCCTGAAGATTACAACAGGTTAATTCCTTTTATTCTGGAGGACAAAGCTGATGTTGTTTATGGATCGAGACTTTCTGGAGAAAAAACATCCGAAACGTTCAGATTAAGCCATTATGTTGGAAATAAAGTTTTAACACTTATCACAAATATTCTTTACAACACATCATTAACTGACATGGAAACCTGTTACAAAGCTTTTAAGGCTGATATAATCAAGAGTATCAGTATAAAATCAAACAGGTTTGATTTTGAACCGGAAATTACTGCAAAAATTCTTAAAAAGAAATGCCGGATTCAGGAAGTACCTATTTCTTACTATGGAAGAGCACATAATGAAGGGAAAAAGATTACCTGGAAGGATGGTTTTGGAGCAATAAGGGCTTTAATCCTGTTTAGATTTTTTGACTAAAAAACGAAAGACAAAATATGTATTTAAAAAGTTTTCTCTCAAAAGCAGGAATAGTTACCCTGATTTTGTTGGCTTTACTGTCAAATATATATAATTCCTGCAAAATGTTAAGAACTTTTCCGGATTTTTTAAAAATTGATTCGGTTACCGCTGATGAATTACGTTTTCTTCCGCTTAAAGAATATCTTTCAAACACCAGAGAAGTTGGATATATAACTTATACTGACAATAATAAGATTTTTTCATTGATCGAGACCCGTTTAAAAGATGAAAAGACTGCAAACAAGGCTATTGATATAATGGCACAGCTTGTTTTGACCCAGTACGCTCTTAGCCCTGTATTTGTATACAATCAAACAGATTTGCCGCTCGTAGTCGGAAACTTTCCGGATAGACTTCCTGACAGGGAATTTTTTACAAAAAAACATTTAATTCCTGTTAAAACTTTTCCCAAAGGAATAATATTACTGAGGAACGAGGCGAGATGATGCTTTTATTATCACTGTTTATACTGTTTTTAATCGGGCTTTTTACAGTTAATATTTTCTGGACAAAAGAAAATATTTTTAATCATATCGGTTTAAAAGCCTGTATCGCTTTCGGTATTGGGAGCGGAATAACCTCAATAATATATTTTTTTCAAACTCTCTTTTATAAAATCAGTATCACTAATGTAATTGTTTCTGAAATATTTATACTGCTGATTTTAGCAGCAATTTTATTTTATAAAAAGCCGATATTTAAAGTCTCGAAAGAAACATGTAAGGTTGAATCAGGAAAAATATTAAATATATTTATCCCAACCAGTTTTTACCTTACAGCCATTTCTTCATTCCTGTCATTTGTTATATTTTCTTTAAAGAGTCCTCATGGAAACTGGGATGCATGGACTATATGGAATTTACATGCCAGATTTATCTACAGACTAAGCGGGCATGTTGTTGATTTTTTCCGCAATTGTCCTGATTGGGCACATCCCGATTATCCTTTATTAATCCCGGCAGCTATTTCAAGATTTAACCAGTATTCAGGACATGAACAGCTTTTTTCCGCAATTTTGGTTGCCGGATTATTTGCATTTGGTCTGGTTTTTCTGCTGGTTACTTCTATTTCAGCTTTAAAAACCAAAAATCAGGGCTATCTTGCAGGAATGGTAATGCTTTCCACTTTTGTATTTATTCAACAGGCTGCAACCCAGTGCGCTGATATTCCAATTGCTTTCTTTTTTCTCGCAACGCTGGTGTTGCTTTGTCTTAAGGATAAATTTAAAAATAATTCCCTGTTAATTTTGGCAGGAATAACAGCAGGTTTGTCGGCATGGTGCAAAAATGAAGGATTATTATTTATAATTTCAATATTTTTAGCGCATTTTGCTGTAATTCTGGCAAAGAATGGATTTAAAACAGCAGCAAGAGAAGTTCTATTAATATTTTCAGGTTTATTTCCGGTGTTAATATTACTGCTTTACATAAAATTTCAGCTATTTCCCCCTAACGATATATTTGCAAATCGTGGAATCAGTGATTATTTAAGTAAAATTACAAATCCTGCAAGGTATGCAGAAATTTTTTCCCAGTTATTGATTAATATCAAATATTATTTTTGCAGATTGACAGGAATACCGTTACTTGCTGTATATGCCCTTTTAGCAGGAATTAATATTAAAGAAGAACACAAAACCGATATTAACACAGTATTGATTACATTATGTCTGATGCTGGCAGGGTATTTGGGAATTTACGTCATAACTCCGCATAATTTATACTGGCACTTAAGTACTTCTTTATACAGATTATTACTTCAACTGTGGCCTGGATTTATACTATTATATTTTATGATTGTTAAAACACCGGAAGAAAATTTTAAAAACAGTTAAAATAAGGGAAATACATGACATTATTTTTTGTAATCAAAGTTATTATATCAGCAGTGATAATTGCAACTGTTTCAGAAATTGCCCAAAGATATGTTTCTATAGGCGGACTTATTGCAGCTATGCCGTTAACTACATTGCTTTCACTGATCTGGTTATACTATGAAAGAAAAGATTTAAACCTGCTGTCAGATTTCTCAAAATCTGTATTCTGGGGAATTTTTCCAACCCTATTATTTTTTATTCCCGCAATATTTCTTTTTAAAAAAGGTATTAACTTTTATCTTGTAATATTCATCAGTACTTTATGCTTTTTAGCAGGTGCGTATGTTCATCAAAAGATACTTGGTTAAAAGCTTATTTTAGTAACGATAGTCTTCTTTTCAGTTTTTTTAATTAAACTGCTTTATAATTCCTGCCTTTTCAACAAATTGTAGTAAAATTATTTCATAATGACGTATTTTAATTTTAAGGAAAAATATGAACACTGAAAAAAATATAATTTCGTCAAAAAGTATTATATTATTTTTTGCTATAGCTTTTCTTTCAGTATTTATTTATCAGATAAAGGATGTGCTTCTTTTATTGTTTGCTTCATTTATTATTGCAAGTGCTTTATGCCCGACTGTTGACTGGATGAGCAAGAAATTGCCGAGAGGGCTTGCTGTTTTTATCATTTATACAATTGGACTGATAATTATTGCTACCGTGCTTGTGCCATTTTTTGCGGTATTAATTGAACAAACACAGGAATTTATTAAACAGTTCCCTTCCTATGCGAATGAATTGGAAAAATTTACTTCACATCTTAAAATAATCAGCAGAAACTATGGAATGCTGCCTAATACATTACAAATGATGTCACCTGCTTCTAAACTGGGAGAAAATATTGTAAGCCAGTCTATCAATTTCACCATTTCTTTTATTACAGGAATAGTAGCAGCTTTTACGCTCGCTGTACTGGTTCTTTTCCTGATTCTTGACAAGGAGGAATTAAAACAGGGCTTTTTAAAATTCTTTCCTGAAGAAATGAGAAACAAGGCAGAAAGTATAACATCAACCATTTCACAAAGAGTAGGAGGCTATGTTAGAGGCCAGTTAATACTCATGCTTACAGTTGGACTTTTTACGAGCATAGGATTGTTTCTTCTTAAGATAAAATTTGCTCTTTTACTCGGGCTTATTGCCGGAGTCTTAGAAATTATCCCGATAGTTGGACCAATTCTATCAGCTGTACCGGCTGTACTTATTGCATTAACATATAGTCCTATTACTGCAATATGGGTTATTATAGTTTATCTGGTTGTTCAGAGAATTGAAAATAGCGTACTCGCCCCGTTAATACTTGCCAAATTTCTTGAATTAAATCCTATAATAATCGTTGTATCTATTTTAATTGCAGCAAGTACACTTGGCTTTGCAGGAGTAATTCTTGCCCCTCCTATTGCGGCTTCTGTATATGTTTTGGTACAGGAATTATACCTGAATAGAATAAATCCAATAAAATCACTTGAAGAGTAAAAATAAATAATATCTTAATTTATCAACCTTTTAATAGTATTTAAAAGCTCTTCCTGATTAAATCCGCCCTTTGTGATATATGCATTTGCACCAAGAGAAAGCCCTTTTTTCTTATCTATTTCTGATGCAAGTGAAGTAACGAGAATAATCGGGATGTCTTTAAACCTGTTATCCGTCCTGAGTCTTTCAGTAAGTTCAAATCCGTTTATATCAGGCATTTCTATATCTGATAAAACAAGATCAAATTTCTCTGAAAGAAGTTTTGTAAGTGCATCAAGACCATTAATTGCAACAGTTACATTATATCCGGCAGTTCTTAAAATGTTTCTCTCAAGAATCCTGGTTGTAACTGAATCATCAACGACAAGTATATTCTTTTTAACAATGGCTACATTGCTTTGCTTATCAATAACAAGTTGTTTTTTGGACATGCCAAAGGTTAAATATGCTGATTTTACAAGGTCATTTACATTTATAATAAGACAAAGTTCTCCTGAACCAATTGTCGTAACACCTGCAATATTTCTGACTCTTAAAAGAGGCGGTGCAAGATTCTTGTGCAGGATTTCCTGATCTCCAAGAAGCTTATCAATTATAAATCCAACCTGAACATCTTCAGCCTGAATTATTATAACAACAAATTTGTCATCTTTTTTATAAAGCTTTTCATCAGGCATTTCAAGAATTTTTGACAGCCTGCAAATAGGAATTGTTTTATTGTCAACAATAATTGTCTCTCTTCCTTCTTTAAAGAAAATGTCATCCTGCTTTATCAGGAGAGCCATTTTTATTGCGACCGTTGGAATGGCAAATGTCTGATTATTAACCCTGACAAGAAAAGATTTAATTGTTGCCATTGTGACCGGTAGCTGTATAGAAACTTTGCAACCTTCTCCGAAAGTTGATTTAATGTTAACTTTACCATTTAACTGGGTAATCTTTGTATGAACTATATCAAGTCCAATTCCTCTGCCTGAAATATCTGTAACGACTTCACCTGTTGAAAAGCCTGGCCAAAATATTATGTTCATTACCTGATCATCGCTCATTGACTGAAGTTCTGTATCTGATAAAAATCCTTTTTGAAGTGCTTTTCTTTTTATCGCTTCTATGTCTATTCCTTTTCCATCATCAATAACTTCAATGAGAACACTGTTTTCAAGATGATAAGCCGACAGAAATATTTTTCCTACAGGATTTTTACCATTTTTAAGTCGAACCTCAGGCGTCTCGATACCGTGGTCAATAGAGTTTCTGATAATATGCATAAGAGGAGATTTTATTTCTTCAATAATTTTCTTATCTACACTTGTCTCGCTTCCTGATATTATGAGCTCCATGTTTTTATTGTTTTCTCTTGCAATATCTCTCACCATTCTTGGAAACATGTGAAATATTGTCGCAAGAGGTAAAACTCGTACGCTTTTTATTTTTTCTTCAAGTCCATTTACTATAAGACCTAATCTTGCATCATCTTCCTGGATTGTTTTATAAAGAACGTTAATCTGATTTATCAAATTAACAAATCGTGAAGAACTTTCATCAAAAAACGAATATATATTTTTATTTTGAGAATAATCAGAAGTTCCAGCCGGAAGATCACTTGGCCTTATCGATTTTCTATTTAAATGTTTGATAAACTGTTTTGCTTTATTCCATTCCCTGTACCAGTCTTCAATTGAGTGATTTATTCTTTCTATTTCTGCAAGATGATCTTTTGCCTTTATTTTTGAGATAATCAGTTCTCCAACCTGATTTACAAGCTGGTCAAGTTTATTAGTATCAACTCGCAATGTTTTTATTGTTGTGCTGTCTGAAGATTTATCATTATCCTGATGGTTGGTAGAATCAGTTGATTCTTTCGACAAAACTTCTCCATGCTGATTAGTAAGAGGATAATCAATTTTTGAAGGTTCTTCAGCATTTTGATTCTCATTTGTATTTTGGCTTTCGTCAGGATTTACACGTTCAGGCTCTGATAATTTTAGCATTTGCAGCAAAATTTCAAGGCGCTGGGTAATGAATTTGGGATCCTCAGTTGTGTCATTTGAAGGAAATAAAATCATGCCAACTGCTGTATTAAAACTTTGTTTAATTACTTCAATTACTTCTATGCCGGGTTTTATACCGCTTTCTTTTGAAAATAAAACTATTTCAAGAATCTTTCCAAATATTATTTTAATATCATTATCTGTAATTGAGAGCAATATTTGCTCAAGTTTTTCTATGATGATATCTGCTATACTATTAGTATCAGGAGAATTAGCGCTTAGTAATGCCAAATTATTGTTTATATATGCTGTATTCTCTTCAAACACATCCGATAAATCTGCTGTATTCAGCGAATTATCTTTTTCTTCCGCTATTTCATTCTGACTACTTTTATTTTCAAGAGAAACATTATTTTCGGTATTAGATTCCTGATTGATATATTTTTGGTAAATTTTCTCCAGATCTTCAATAAATGCACAAAAAGATTCATCTATTTCCTGGACTTCAGGATCTATTAAAATACCGCTTCCTTTAGTCACGCCGGTTAATTTAACTCTCAGGTCACAGGCAATTTCCTTTGCCTTACATTCACTTAACTTTTGTGCTTCTTCATCTAGCTTAATAAAAAGTTGGTATAATTCAGCGATTACATCTGTATTTGTAGAACATTCATGCAATGATTTTATATGGGCTTGTATGATAGGAATTAAATCATTACAATTCTTATAAAAAATCTTATAAGTTCCTATCTTCTCCTTATCAATAATTTCAGGCTGTTCATTAGCTGCTTCTTCAATTTCCTGATGTCCAACAAGAATTTCTATATCTTTAAGCTGAGAAATTATGTCACTAACATCAGCAGATATAATTTCATTTTTATTCTGACATTGTTTTTCAATGATAGAAGCAATGCGGTCTACAGCTTTACATAGAATATCGACAATATGAGCGTTAATGATAAGTTTTTCTTCTCTTGCCAGCCCAAATATATCTTCCAGCTTGTGAGCAACGACTTGGATATCATTCAAACCAATCATCCTTGCTGCACCTTTTATACTGTGAGCTTCCCGGAATAGTTCTGAAAGAGCTTCATTACTTTTGGGGTTTGCTTCAAGTTTTAGGAGATTCTGGTTTAGCTTTTGTACCTGCTCTTCGCCTTCTTCTCTGAAGATATTTAGTATTTCTTCAAATTCTTCTGGGAGAAAATCCATTTTTATACCTTATAATTTTTATAATCAACGATTTCTTTGTATTCACTGCTTCCAACTATAACATTTTTTAAAGATTTAGATATGTTAATAAGTCCATTTAATGCAGCTAAACTATTTTTAATGCTAGCTGATGATTCAGCCAACCCCTGATCTATAAGATTAATAACCTGTGAAATTTCCGTTACACATACTGATTGATTATCGGCAGTCCTAACGATACCTTCGACAGACTGTGCTGTTTCAATTACTGTATTACGCAGGACTTCAATACTTGTTGCTATTTGATGGGCAAGATCAACGCCTGATTCAATTTCTTTAGTACCTTCTTCTGTTGCCATAACTGTCGAATTGGTTGCCTGCTGAATATCATGAATAAGTGAGGAAATTTTTGTGGTTGACTGTTTACTTTCATCTGCAAGCTTTCTGATTTCACTTGCAACAACTGCAAAACCTTTACCATGTTCACCGGCTCTTGCAGCTTCAACTGCAGCATTAAGGGCTAACATATTTGTTTGTTCCGTAATATCTTCAACAACTCCAATTATACTGCCAATTTGCTGGGTATGTTCACTAAGTTCAAGAATCAATTCAGCAATAATTTCTATTTTTTGTTTCAGAGTTTTCATTTTTTCAATGTTAGCTTTTACTGCTTCCTGCTCTTTGCCAGACAGATCAAGAGCTTCCTGCGATTTATCGGCAACTTTTTGCGCACTGGCCTTTGATTCAAGAGATGAGGCATTTAATTTTTTTATAGTTGTTACTGCTTCTTTTAATAACTGTAAATGTTTATTAATTACAGCTTCCTGTTTTTCTGTTTCTTCAATAACCTCATTTGAAGCTATGTTCGAATGAGTTACAGCATTACATATCGGGCTGGTAATAGTATCAAGAACCCAATTTCTAAGAAAATCGGTTATAAGTATGCCGGTAATTGTTATTATAACAAGTGCTACTATCACACCTAGTGGTATGGATTTCAATTTGTAAAAACCAATAACAGCAACTAAAGTAACTAACAATAAGATAATCTGATCAACTCTGGTTTTGATTCTGATTTTTTTCTCTAGATTTAAACTTTTAAACATTTGTCTTTATTATCCTCACTCATTCATACTACTTAAATTTTACTTAATTTTTTAATATTAGGCATCCTTTATTTTTTCTAGTTTAATTTCATGTTAGTAAAAAAACTTTAAACACAGCATAAAAGCAACATTAATTAACAATGTTAAATAAATGAAATTATAACTTATTTATTAATAATTATAACTATCACTTTAATATTTTAACCATTTGTTTATAATTCCGATCTGTTAGATAAATTTTATTTTTATCTTGTATTTACTTAGCATTTATATTTATATGATATTATTTTATAATTAATTTTAATTTTTGATAATACTGAATTTTATTCTATAATATCTTATTAGAGTCGGATATAATTACAATAAGAAAAAATAAATATGAATAAAAAGATTTTAATAATCGAAGATAGTCAGACACAACTTAGAAGTATAACGCTAAGCTTAAAGAAATATGGTTATGATATTTTATCCACGACTGATGGTGCAGAAGGAATTAAACTTGCATATGACCATTTGCCCGACTTAATTATATCAGATATTGTTATGCCTGAAATTAGCGGTTATCAACTTTGCAGGCTGCTAAAAAATGATAAGCTCACAAAAAATATTCCAATAATACTCTTAACCAGTCTGAACGAAAAACTCGATAAATTCTGGGGATTAAGATCCGGCGCTGATACATTTATTATAAAAGACAGTAATTTTGATAATCTTAAAACTCAGATAGATAAATTTCTTAACAAAAAAAATACTGCCAAAATGGGAGAAAGAAGGTTAAGTAATGATAAATTTGAATCTTTAAGCATTCAGTCAAAAATTAATCATCTTCTTGATCAATCATTGATTGAATCTACAATTGTTAACGAATTTAAAAACCTTTCAGAATTTGTTACAAACTCCGAAATATTAATTAAAGGCATATTTTCTCTTTTATCCTCTATTCTGGATTATAATATTGCAGGCATATTCTTTAATGATACTGACGATAAAAGAGGAAAAACTATTTATTTAAGTATTATGGATCCGGATATTAATAAGGATACGTTAAGCGGAATAACGCAAGAATTCTTTAATAAAGTTTTTTCAGGGAATATTAATTCTGGAGATTATTCTTTTGAAACTATAGGCAGTCATGACATTAAGACAACCACCGGCTGTAATATTGATAAATATAAGTCAAAAATTATTATACCAATTACATTTGAAGACAAAATTCTTGGCGGTTTTTGCCTGTTCAGCAAATATCCCAAAAGGTATACAAATTGTAATATTGATGAATATAATTCCTCGAAAATATTTAATACTGTTTTTGAAGAATTAAAACTGTTAATGAGGATAAAATGGCTTTATTCTGAAACCAGGTATCTGTCAATAACAGACAGTTTAACAGGACTTTACAACAGAAGATATTTTCAACAGGCTTTAAATAGAGAATTCGCAAGATCAAAAAGATACAATAGCGATCTTAGCTTGGTTATGTTTGACATTGACCATTTTAAAAATGTTAATGACCAATATGGACATCAATTTGGAGATAAAATCCTTACTGAAATTTCAGCAATAATTAAATATTCACTCAGAAAAACTGATTATGTCGCAAGATATGGAGGTGAAGAATTTGTTGCAATTTTGCCGGAAACTAATTTAAGTAATACTTATATTCCTGTTGAAAGAATAAGAAAAATTATTGAAATGAAGGATTTTATGTACGGTGAAATACCACTTAGAATAACAATAAGTATTGGAATCACAAATTTGACGCCGGATATTAAAACTGAACAGGAATTTTTAGCACTGGTTGACAAAGCACTTTATAAAGCTAAAGATAATGGTAGAAACAGAATTGAATTATGTCAGGATATCAATGGAAAATAACTTAATTATAAATAACAATCTATCCTATACTGTAGAATTGTACATGACTTTCAGCATGTCAGAGAGGTTTTATGCTCTTTCAGCCAAGCAAATAATTGAAATTGTCCAGTTACCTGCCCTTACTTCTCTCGAAAAAATGCCTGATTATATTGTTGGTATGATGAACCTGAGAGGGCAAATTATAAGTGTTATTGATCTCAGAAAATTTCTTGGTGTTCCTCAAACCTGTTATTCATCAGACCATCAGGTTTTAATAATTAAATCATCTGACAGGACAATTGGAATTATAGCGGATTCCGTAAATGAGGTAATGCAGTTTGATACAAGGTATCTGGAAAAATTACCTTATCAATCTCAGGAAAAATATATTACAGGATTATATAAAAATCTTGATAACCTTATAGCTTTACTTGATTTAGATGCAATTATAAATGATATTGATACACCGGAAACAACTGTATCAGATCTTTCTTGCAGTGAATCATACAATTTATTTCCTGTTGACAGCGCTTCTCTTGAAAAATTCAAACAAAGAGCAATTAAGCTGCGAAAAGAACTAAAAACTACCAATGATAGTACGAATTACCAAAAAAATCACTTTGTTTCATTCTGTTTAAACAATGAAATTTATTGTATCAGCTTAAAATTTGTTAAAGAATTCTGTAAGTTAAAAACATTCAATATAACTCCCGTTCCCTGTGTACCTGAATTTATTCTCGGGCTAATAAATCACAGAGGAGATTTTACTACGATCATTGATATTAAAAGTTTTTTGCAAATACCCAAAACACAAATTACTGAAAAAACAAAGATTATTGTAGTTAAAACATCTAATCTTCAAGTTGGTTTGCTTGTTGACGATGTATACGACATTGTAAACATTCCGGTTGAGAAATTTTCTCACAATCCTCCTGCAAAATTTGAAAAAAATAAATATACGATAGCGGAGGTTATTCTTGAAGATAATACAGTAATGAATATATTAGATCTGGATAAATTATTAAGTGATGAAAAACTTTTTATAGAAGATGCTGTATAACCATTGCTTTTAAAGATGATTGAATTTTAATCTATTCCCAATAGCAAGCTCTGGCCTTGTCAGTTTCCCATACGCAGACCTTTGATATTTGAGGAATTTCTTTTTTTATTTCTTTAAATAAATATTGTGATATCATTTCACTGCTGGGGCTTATACCTTTAAATTCCTCTATTTCGTTAAGGTCTTTATGGTCAAGTTTATCTATAATATTATTTACAACTTTTTTAAGCACCTTAAAATCAATAAAAATATTTGATTTATTTAGTTCACCGCCCTGTGCATAAACTTCAACTTTCCAGTTGTGTCCATGCTGGTTTTCACATTCGCCTTCATAATTTAAAAGATGATGTGCTGCTGAAAAATGACTTTCTATTTTAACTTCAAACATATTTTCTCTTTCCGTAGAGTTCACAATTTGTGCACTCTTTTATTTATACTTGTTAATAACAGGTTGATTGTAAGCCGGTATTGTGTATTATATACTAAAAAACAAATGAAATTTAAATTTTAAAAGGAATTTTATTATGATCAATACAGATAAATTGTTATCAGTTGCAAAAGAAGCTGCACTCGAAGCTGGAGAAGTACAGCTTTCATTTTTCGGCAAGGAAAAAGAAATTTCACACAAATATAATGAGTTTGACCTTGTAACAAATGCAGACAAACTGGCGGAAGAAAGAATTTTATCTGTTATAAAGAGTTATTTCCCGGATCATGGGTTTCTGGGAGAGGAAAGTGGTGAAAGTAACACTGATTCAGAATATATCTGGGTAATAGATCCTATTGACGGTACTACCAATTATGCCCATAATTTTCCGCATTTTGCAGTATCAATAGGTATGCTTTATCAGGGGAAAATTACTATGGGCGTTGTGTATGATGCTTTTAAAAATGAAATGTTTTGGGCGGCAGAGGGCTCAGGAGCTTATTTAAATGCGGATAATATAAGTGTAAGTAGAATAGTTACCCTTGATAAAGCTTTGCTTGCTACAGGATTTCCTGTTAACAGAGATGGCATTCTTGAAGAAAATATAAAATACTTTACTAAATTTTTGTATGAAGCCCAGGCAATAAGACGTCCGGGTTCTGCTTCACTTGATATGTGTTATATTGCATGTGGCAGACTTGATGGATTTTGGGAACTTAACCTTTCACCATGGGATGTAACGGCAGCAGCTTGTATTATAAAAGAAGCTGGCGGCAAAGTTTCAAATTTTGCAACAGATGATTTTAATATATATGTTAAAAATATTATTGCAACAAACAGCCTGTTACATCCTGAAATATCAGGGATAATTGAGTCTTTAAGATAAAAGACAGGATATAGTCTCACAATAATATACTTGCTATACCTGAATTTTAAAACAAATAATCTATTTATATACTTGTTTAATAACTGTTTCATCTGTGTTATAATTTACAAAATATCTACAAAATAACGGATTAGCTGGAATGAAAAACAAACTTACAGGTTTTACTCTTGCAGAAGTATTGATAACGTTGCTAATAACAGGAATTGTTGCATCTCTTGTTATTCCTACGATAATAAATGATACCCAGAAACAGGAGTGGGTAATAGGACTTAAAAAAAGTGTTAGTGACTTTAATCAAGCATATAAAATGTGGCAGATTGACATTGGTACTACTGATTTTGCTAACAATATACCTTCTAATAACGGCCTTTTTTTAAACGAATTTGTAAAATATCTTGATGTTATAAAGGTTTGTCCGGCACATCAAAACCCTGGTGAATGTTTTTGTCAAGATGCAAAATATATGGATGGTCATAAAATGTCAGATTTAATTGGAAGTATAAATGGTTTTACACGTGCGATACTTAAAGATGGCAGATTTATTATGACATATGGATATCATCAGGATTGTATCTGGACCAAAAATGTGACTAATGGAACAGGAGATGCCTGTACTCAAATATTTGTGGATGTTAATGGTATGAAGGGACCAAATGTAATGGGACGTGATATTTTTGCTACAGTATTTACAAGAAAAAATGGCGTACTTCCTACTGGTATACAGGGATCAGTTTCATCTTGCAATGGTATTTTTGGCTACTACGATGAAGGTTGTGCAGGGAAAATAGCTAGAGAAGGCTGGAAAATGAATTATTAAATCGGGGATTACTTGGATGAAAAAAATACTAGGCTTTACTCTTGCAGAAGTATTAATAACGTTGCTAATAACAGGAATTGTTGCAGCTCTTGTTATTCCGGCTGTAATAAATGATACCCAGAAACAGGAATGGGTGACAGGTCTGCAAAAGAGCCTCAGTGATTTTAACCAGGCTTACAAAATGTGGCAAGTTGACAACGGTACCACTGATCTTGGTAGTAGTTTACCTTCTAATAAAGATGATTTTATAAATACTTTTGTGAAATATTTTGACGTTATAAAAACTTGTCCACCTAACCAAAAACCGGGAGAATGTTTTTATCAAGATGCAAAATATATGGATGGTCATAAAATGTCAGATTTAATTCATGATATAAATGGATATCCTCGTTTTGTACTAAAAAATGGTAGTAACATATTTATATATGCATATATTCCTGACTGTACATGGACAAAAAATATGACTAATGGTGTGGGAGATGCTTGTACTGAAATATACGTCGATGTTAATGGTTTTAAAGGCCCAAATGTAATGGGGCGTGATATTTTTGCTACAGTATTTACAAGGAAAAATGGTATACAACCGACTGGTATACAGGGATCCATTTCAGCTTGCAATGGTATTTTTGGCTACTATGATGAAGGTTGTGCAGGGAAAATAGCCAGAGAAGGCTGGAAAATGAATTATTAAATCGGGGATTACTTGGATGAAAAAAATACTAGGCTTTACTCTTGCAGAAGTATTAATAACGTTGCTAATAACAGGAATTGTTGCATCTCTTGTTATTCCTACGGTAATAAATGATACCCAAAAGCAGGAATGGGTGACAGGTCTACAAAAGAGCCTGAGTGACTTTAATCAGGCTTATAAAATGTGGCAAATTGATATCGGCACTACTGATTTTAAAAACAATTTACCAGCAACTGCAGATGATTTTCTAAATAAATTTGTAAAATATCTGGATGTTATAAAAATCTGTCACCCAAATGAAAAACCTGATGAATGCTTCTATGAAAATATAAAATATATAAACGGTAGTCCTATAACAATCCCAGGATTAGACGTAAATACCCGTCCGCGTGCTGTACTAAAAAACGGTAATTCTATTTTGACGTATGGATTTGTTCCTGACTGTACTTGGTCCATAAATAAAACTAAAGGGGTTCCTGATGGTTGTAATTCGATATTTGTGGACGTAAACGGTCTAAAAGGACCAAATTTGCTTGGCCGTGATATTTTTGTATTAGTATTTACAAGAAAAAATGGCATTCTTCCATCTGGTATACAAGGATCAGATAATTATAATGCCTGTTCTGGTAATGGTGAGTATTATGATATGGGTTGTGCAGGAAAAATAGCCAGAGAAGGCTGGAAGATGAATTATTAGAATTATAATCAACCGAATATTGTTTTACGTTTCCTGATATGCTGATATACTTTTATTGTTAAAACGTTATTTAGAGTTGGGGAAATGATGAAAAAATCTATTTTTTTGTTAGCAGTGTTTTTAAGTTTGAATTTCTTGTCAGTGAATGCCCAAACAACTTCTGAAACTGTAAATGCACCTGTAAACCAGCCGCAGACAACAGAAAATAAGTCTTATAATATTATATCAAGTTCAAAGTACAGAATAAATTCAGTAGACCCGACTCCTCAAAACAATCCTGCAGGAGCATACTATCCGGGATTGAGAGGAGGAAACCAGCTTATTATTTATACTCCTGCATATGGTGAAAGAACAGGGACAAACGAGTTTGGAACAGAGGCTATTGTAGTTAACGGAGTGGTAACAGAATTAACCGGCTCTGATTCTCCAATTCATAAGGACGGTTTTGTAATAAGCGGGCATGGTAATGCTAAAAACTGGATTAACAAGGCGGTTACAGAAGGGGCTGTTATTAAAATAGATCCTGCAGCGAATACAATAGAAAGCATTATTACTTCGGAAAGTCTTACTTTTAAGGCAAAACAAAAAATAGACAACGTTTGTCAAACAATTAACGAATATAAACAGGCTAACAGGCATTATAAAGATACTGTCGCTCGGGATTATTTAGATAAAGCAATGCAAAAACTTTCTGAAGCCTGTCTTTATATAACAAATAAACAGTATGACAATGCCAAAAAAACAGCTGAAGAAGCGGGCAAGCTTGCTGATAATGCTCTTTACAATGTAATTCCTTCGAAAAAAGGAGAGTTTCATGGCATATGGTTAAGACCAATAGAAAAAAACAGGGAAGAAATAGTTAAAACCCTGGATAGGCTGAAAGAGACTGGAATAACCAATATTTTTCTGGAAACTTACGTTCAAGGATACACTATTTTTCCAAGCAAAACTCTTGAATCTTACGGTGTAATATCACAGAAAAAAGAATTTCAGGGCTGGGATCCTTTGAAGGTATGGATAGATGAGACTCACAAAAAGAAAATGAAAATTCATGTCTGGTTCCAGACTTTTTATGTCGGCAACGAAAATATCTCAAAAAATCCGAAACATATTCTCTCAATCCATCCTGACTGGGCAAACGTGCAGAAACGATATTATACTGCTAGAAAACCTATGCCATCAATTTCAGAGCATAACGGATACTTTCTTGACCCTGCAAATCCTGATGTGCAGAAATATTTATCTGATTTAATTACAGAAATAGTAACAAATTATAAAATAGATGGATTAAATATTGATTATATCCGCTACCCTGCCAGCTTACAGAGTAATTTCCCATTATATGTAGAATCTACCTGGGGTTACAGTGCTTATGCAAGGAATGAATTCTGTAAATTACACGGAGTTGATCCTGCAAGCCTTACAAGAGATGATCCACTGTGGCAAAACTGGGTTGCTTACAGGCAGAATAAGGTTACTGACTTTGTTTCAAAGTTAAAATCCTTAACAGCCGGGAAAAAGATAAAAATTTCGACAGTAATTTTTCCTAGATTACCTGATACATCTGTGATAAAACTTCAGAGCTGGGGCGTATGGGGAGTTAATAAATATGTTGATGCATTTACGCCTCTTATTATGGGAAATGATGAGCTTATTGTAAAAAATTATGTTGATGAAATGAAAACTACTGTAAATAATAACGTTTTGATATATACAGGCTTATTTGAACCCTTTACTGACGGTAGTCCGGTTGATCTTCTTTATCAAATAAAAACAGCAAGAGAAAATGGAGCTTCGGGAATTATAATTTTTGATTACGCCCATTTAAATGATGAATTTGTTAATGCATTAAAAACAAATGTTTTCAAATAATTTAAGGAATTTATATGGGATATAAGTTAAAAAAATGGGCATTAATATTGGCTCTTGTAAGTGTAATAAATCCTTTCTGCAATGATATTGCTTTTTCAAGAGGCAATAGTGCTGTTTATTATTACAATATGGGTGTAGATTTTCAGAATAATGGCAAATACACTCTGGCAATAAAAAATTACCAAAAGGCTTTAAGCCTGAATCCCAAATTTTCTAGTGCCAGAAAGAATATAATGTATGCTTATTTAAGTCTTGCCAACAATTACTGCCAGAATAAAAAATATACGCTGGCAATTCAAAATTATAAAAAAGTTTTAGGCATAAATCCCAAAATGGCAGAAGTGCATTATAATCTTGGGCTTGCTTATTACAACACCGGACAGAATAATCTGGCAATAAAAAGCTATGAAAAAGCTTTAAAACTGAAACCCTCCCTTAGTGAGGCCAAAAATAACCTTATTGCATTGTATTTTAACTCGGGCATAAATTATTCTAACAGCGGCATGTACGATAATGCTGTTTACTGCTACAAAAAAGCACTGGAATATAACCCTAATGATGCAAAAACATACTATAATCTGGGCATTGTTTATAATTCGCTGGGCAGAAATGAAGAAGCGATTCAGTACTACCAAAAAGCTGTTAGTATAGATCCAAATTATGCTTCTGCAAGCAATAATCTTGAATATTCAGTGAAGAAAGTTGAAGAAGCCGATTTATCAGCCCAAATTGATAAATTAGTACCTGCGCAAAAATTCCCTGCAGAGATTCAAAATCTTATACGACTTAATAGAAGTGTAAATTATGCTGCTCTTGGCAGGCTGTATGAGATTCTGGACTTTATCTGGAGTGATCCTGAAGGACAAAGGCTGCTTGTAGTTATTATGAACAATAAAATTCCGATAAATATCACCAGGGGAAGTGGTGATACTAATGCTCATGTTAGTGTCACCAGTTATAAAAATACTTTAACATACGCCGGATTTCCTATCTTTTCATATAAAACGGGACAAAACAAAGAAATTTCGGTTAACATTGGTGAGGATCATATTCTTGCATTTAAAAATCCGAATTTGCCAACCCATACAAGAATTTACTCCTTTCATGCCGTAGTTCATGAATTATGCCATGCTGCAAAAAATGCAACCTCAAAAGCCAATGATAATGCAATGTCAGAAGAAATAGCAGCTTCTATGATTGGTTATAATATAGCTTCAAAAGTCATACAAGGCAGAAGCCTGACAGGCAAGGAAGCAGAAGAATACGCAAAAAATTGTATGAAAGCAGTCTTAAAAGATGATCATAGATTTTTGCCTGTTTATGACAATTTTATAAGCGAAATCCAAAAGTGTGGAGTTTATCCTCCTTATCCTTATTTGTATCAAAATGTTGTACAGCTTTACAAATCCGTAAGAGATGACCCTGAAATACAGAGAGTCGACACGTTAGAAAGAATGATTCCAAATTAAATTACTTAGTGTCACCTGGTATTAGTTTTTAGTGAAAAAGTTCACCATATATGCCGAGATATTCTGGAAAAGCCTCAAATACGAAAAAGTTTATATCAAAACTTATGATACGGTAAAGGAAGCTATTTTCAGTATTGAAGAATATATCTGGGATTACAATAGCCAGAGCCCCCATTCTTCGCTGAATGATAAGACTCCTGCTGAAATGTATTTCAATCTGAATACTTCAGCAGATAATTTTGTATTAATCTAGAAAGGTAAAAACAGATGTTACAGACTAAAAATGTCTATAAAAGTATCTGTTGATAACTTAATAGAAGGTCATCAATACCATAGAAAAGATTTAGCAAAAATGTGGGGCTATAACGGAACTATGGGATTAGAACGTGGAGCTGTAACTCCTAAAGATGATAATAAAATCATTTTATTTATAACAAAAACTAATCTCGAAAAATCAACACCCTATAAAAATAAATTTGACGGTCATTGCCTAGAAATTGATGGACAAATAAGCCACAGAAACGATATAAGGTTCATAAATTCAAGAAAAAATAAAGATAATATTTATTTATTTTATCGACAAGAAGCAGGACAAGAGTTTACATTTCACGGTGAATTTGAACTTATAAAAGCTGAATTTACCATATTAGAAGAAACCTCTAGGTTTACTTTTTTAAAAGTCAAATAGAAAAATTTCAAATTTATTAATTTAAAAAGTTCAAAAAGGGAATATCACATTGAAATATGAAGAACTATTAGCATACCTAGTGTTGTGATTTTAAAATAATATGATATAATATTCTCAGGTGTAAAACTTGGGAGTATTTATTATGGCGAGGAAACCAGTCAGAATTAAATTCAAAAAGGGCGAGAAAAAAGAATTAACGAGGA
>Ga0209639_1000482_pt1 | contig 56018 bp, 30 predicted proteins | sample EPASupsiteHSE605_FD_187268 | JGI IMG/M metagenome (GOLD analysis project Ga0209639, IMG submission 187268) | Bioremediated contaminated groundwater from EPA Superfund site, New Mexico - Sample HSE6-05 (SPAdes) (version 2) | ecosystem: Environmental > Aquatic > Deep subsurface > Groundwater >... | reverse complement strand
ATTGAAGAACTGTAATTGATATGTCATTCTATTTGTAAATGTATTATTGGTTGCTGTTGATACCGCTATTGAAGTAGATAATGATCCAGAGTGATCTATGAATGAATGAGATACTTCAAGAGAACCTGACAATACACAGAATAGAGTGTTTTGATTATTCTGGAATATACAATACATCATCTTTCTTGATCCTCCTCCATTGGCAAATACGACTCCATAAGATGGACTGTTGTTATGAACAATGTTAGCATATGACATTGATATTGTTCCTATTATTGAAAAGAAGAATACACAAATGCTATTAGATACCTTGTTGTTTGAGAAAGTGCAGTGTGAACTAGTGAATGAGGATGGAGTATAAGTATAAATACCAGAACACTGATTTGCATTGTTCATTGAACTGTTTGTGTTGTCAATTGTCTGATTACCTGAGTCTAAGCAAATTGTACGGTCTCCAGATGTTGTATGAGAGCATTTTGATACTGATAGATACTCCAGTTGATTCACCTGAGAAGTTTTTATATAGGCAAAATGATACAGAGAAGTTGCAGAGCAACTGTGGGCACATATCATTCCGAGACATGAATTAGAAGAGTAGAAAAATATTGCTCCTCCATTCAGAGAACTGGAACAGTTATAGAACATTGAGTTATTGATATACATTGAGTAAGACCCACTAATCACAAAAATCACTCCACCATTGCCAGCATAATGAGAAGATCTTGAGAAGAAACAATCTGAGATATTGATATCGCTTGCAGAATATGAAACCCCTTGGGATATGCTTTCATTTAAGCATCCCAAACTAACACCCCTAATCTTAACATTACTAAACTGAAAAGAATCAATATGTGAAATCTTGGCTGCCCTAATTAGGCAATTTATAAATATCACAAAGATCGAAAAGGAAACAACCCTCACAGATGTAACGATGCTAATGGCCATCCAGAAAACTGAATATTATCACAAATAATTCATTTGTTTATTAACAAGAAAATAAATTTGAGTGCTTCCAATGGTTAGCAAATAACGGTTTCTGTCATTGATTTCAATAGTCATAAAGAGGAAATTCAGTAAAACTCCAAAAGAAATCTCGCTAACTGGATTCATTCCAATGAATTGTTAATGATGATACAAAACAGAATCATTTTTTTTAATGTTTTCTTTGTTGAAACAAACAATTTGTAAAAATTGGATCTTAGATTTTATTTCATTATGAAGATTAAGGTGCTGTTATTTGACTCGAATTATGAATCCTTTGCCTTCCAAAATTGTAAGATATGATCACTATAAGAATAATAATCAGACCAATAGCAAAATATAATATTAAAGAGTCGGATTTGATTCCATTAGGATCATTTGTTTTCTGAGGGTTATCAGTGTTACAATGAAGAGAATTGAAGAACTGTAATTGATATGTCATTCTATTTGTAAATGTATTATTGGTTGCTGTTGATACCGCTATTGAAGTAGATAATAATGCAGAGTGATCTATGAATGAATGAGATACTTCAAGAGAACCTGACAATACACAGAATAGATAGTTTTGATTATTCTGGAATATGCAATACATCATCTTTCTTGATCCTGTTCCTTCAACACATACAACTCCAAATTTAGTGGGACTGTTGTTATGAACAATGTTAGCATATGACATTGATATTGTGTCTGAGTCAGTATAGAAGTAAATGCAAACGCTATCAAGCACCTTGTTGTTTGAGAAAGTGCAGTATGAGCTTGTCAAAATGGAAGGAAAGTTGAAAATTACACCAGAAAACTCATTTGCATTGTTCATTGAACAATTAGTATTGTCAAAACTCTGATTACCTGCTTGCATGAAAATTGAATAAGAAATTGATGTAGTAAATGAGCAATTTGATGCTGACAGATACTCCATTTGATTATTATGAGAAGCAATAATATATGCCAAATGGTACCACATAGAAGCAGAGCAGCTATTTGCACAAATCATTTTGAGATATGATTTTGAAGACCAAAAGTAAATAGCTCCTCCTCTTTGAGATATACAGTTATAGAACATTGAATTATTGACATACATCGTGTAAACCCCACTAGCCACTGATATCACTCCACCATTACCAGCATATTGAGAAGTTCTTGAGAAGAAACAATCTGAGATATTGATATTGCTTGCAGAATATGAAACCCCTTGGGCTATGTTTTCATTCAAGCATCCCAAACTAACACCTCTAATCTTATTATTACTAAACTGAAAAGAATCAATATGTGAAATCCTGGCTGCCCTAAATAGGCAATTAATAAATATCATAATGATAGAAAAGGAAACAACCCTCATAGATGTAACGATGCTTATGGCCATCCAGAAAACTGAAAATTATCACAAATTATTCATTTGTTTATTAACGAGAAAATAAATTTGAGTGTTTTTCAATTGGGTTGTTAATTAACGGTTTTTGTCAGAGTTTTCAATAGTCATAAAGAGAAACAACATTAATTCAAAAGTGGTATCTTCAATCATTATTAACTTAAAGTATACACCATTTCAATAGAAGTTCAGAAACAACTTACTTTAAAAAATAAAGTCAATGAACTTGGCTCACATTGGAAAACAATGGTATATTTTTTCCCAAATCGAACATCAAATGAGATTAAACTTTGGTATACCAAACTTAATTTGAAAATTATAGCCAAAAAAATGATTATTGAAGTCCATTCAATCAATGAGCTCCTCCAGCACGTAGGACCCAAAAATGGAACACACTCTATACTCAATTTCATTTTTATTTCTGAATGATTTTTTTTGCTATTTAGAAAAATTCGAATATTTACAATTTTTCCCCAGAATAGTGTGTTCGATTTTTGCATGTCAGTTTACTGAAAATCAAAAGAAAATTGATAAGACCAAGTCTCATTCAATTGCTTCAATTTTGTTTGAAGGATATTGAATTTTTTTTAATGTGAATTTTCAGTCAAAGAAAAGAACACCAATATTTAATAGAGGAAACTTTCCTATAAGGAAAATAATGAAGAAGAAGATCTTGTATCATTCCAACTGTATTCACAAGTTCTTGTATCTTTCTCATCTTCATCACTGGTCCCAAGAGAACGAGTGTTGTTGTAAAAATGATGATTATAGTATTTTGGGATATAATCACTTGATTATCACAAAAATGGTTGGATTGGAATATCATTAACCGCAGTAAGTTGATGGGGTCTCTTCTAAAAGCCCCTCACAAGATGATAAATTGGTTCATAATGAAAATTGCACCATTTAAGGATAACATCATCAATTAATTCATCTTGAAGAATTTGACATTCAGATTGTTCATGGCCATAATACTAATTTTATCAAGTAAAACTTGATAAATTATTTCAAATTTTTGTTATAATACTTAAAGATTTCTCATGGGAAGACAAAACATTAAAATTCTGTCATAGTAGACATGAAAATCATGTCTAATCTTTCTAATTGCGGTTCCATTACTAAAAATGTTTAGAAGAATTCCATCCAAGATCTTGATTGAATCATTTGTTTCAATAATCATTTACTTGTACATTAAAGAAGTAGTTTATTATTCTATTTAGATAAAAAAATTGTATCTGATATAGGTAATTTGATCAAGATCTCCAAAACGGCTTGGGCGCTCGAGCATGCTCCAGGATTTTTGCCCAAGCCTACTCCCAAATGAAGGAATAGATGGTTTAATAATCTTAACCCTGATAAAACGGATCTTGGAAAATCATTTGATTTATTGGCCCATTTGAGCTCCATTTACTTAATATTTTTTGGGAAGATCTGATATCTTGTTTATCACTATTTTTCAAGTATGTTTTGTTTTATTGTTATTATCAACCCATACATTTCCTATTTTTTATCTTCTGAAAGATAGCTTGCTTTTTCGCTAGCTAATCTCAATGGAGTTTACCCATTTGTCTCAGCTTTTTGATTAACTAGATATTCAACAACACTAAGATGACCATTATAAGCAGCTCTATGAAGAGGAGTCATATCAAATATAAAAAATCAAACCTATTATCTCTTGCATCTATATCAGCTTTTTGATTAACTAGATATTCAACAACACTAAGATGACCATTATAAGCAGCATAATGAAGAGGAGTCCTATTAATTATAAAAGCTCAACAATATTATCTCTTGCATCTATATCAGCTTTTTGATTAACTAGATATTCAACAACACTAAGATGACCATGTTTAGAAGCCAAATGAAGAGGAGTCCAATCAAATATAAAAACTCAACATCATCATTTTTTGCATTTATATTAGCTTTTTGATTAACTAGATATTCAACAACACTAAGATGACCATGTTCAGCAGCATAATGAAGAGGAGTCATATCAAACATAATAACTTATTATCTTTTGTTTTTGCATTTATATCAGCTTTATAATTAACTAGATATTCAACAACACTAAGATGACCATGTTTAGAAGCCAAATGAAGAGGAGTACTATTAAATATGAAAACTCAACAATAATATCCTTTTCATCAATATCAACATTTTGATTAACGAGATATTCAACAACACTAAGATGACCATTGTTAGCAGCTAAATGAAGAGGAGTACTATTAAATAAAAAAGCTCAACAATATTATCTTTTGCAAATATATTAGCTTTTTGATTAACTAGATATTCAACAACACTAAGATGACCATTGTTAGCAGCTAAATGAAGAGGAGTACTATTAAATATAAAAGCTCAACAATATTATCTTTTGCAAATATACTAGCTTTTTGATTAACTAGATATTCAACAACACTAAGATGACCATTATAAGCAGCAATATGAAGAGGAGTCTCATTGAATATAAAAACTCAACACTTGTATCTTTAGCATTTATATCAGATCCATTTTCTTTCATGAAAACTAACAAATGCATGCGGAAAAACTCTGATGCTTTACAAACGAGATTTTGTGTCAAAAAATGCTGTCCATGACATAAATGGAAGAGATCAAAACAACCACCACAAACAACCATTGATAAAACATTCTCATTGATCAATAATCTATTCATTAACAAATGCTTAAAGCACTTGATTGAGCCAAAAAATCCAGCAAAGGATAGCAAATCAAAATACTTGGGTTTATAGCTCCACTCAAAAATACTCCATCTAGCTTCTTGATTTAAATTACCGAAAACAGACAAATCATCAATCACATCATACTTGAGAATATACTCAATACTTGAAGGCAAAAAACCATATTCGATCATTTGATCATTATCATTTTCATTCTCAAAGAATGAATCATCAATACCAAATGGCTTGCGCTTATTTTCAATAAAAATCATGAAATTTTCAATCTCTTTTCTAAAATAATAACATAGCAAGAATGAGCCTCTACCAATTAAAAATGTTTTAATTTCACCAAATAACAAAATACCTCTTTTGTACAATTGATAAATCAGAACTGGACATTCATTAGATTTTTCTAATAGTTTTCGCCAGAAATCAGACAATTTGCAATACTCAATAGATAATCGCACTGCTTTTTCTAGTTGATGAGGCCGAATCTTTGTTAACATTACAATTCGATCGACACAAAACTCCATGTCATCAATAATTATTTCATTTCCTTCTCCAAAAAGAAAATCCTCGAATGAAACCTTCTCTTCCATTTGATAAAAAAAATCAATTTTTTTACATTGTTGAATTTATGTCTACATTTTATTCATCCTAGAAGAAGTGTTAGTATTCCAATAAATATTTAGCTTTTTTGGGGAAGCACTTTCCTCGACCCGAAATTAATATCACCCCAAGTTTTGTTAAAAGAGATCATTTGGATAACCTAATTAAATGAAAATATTCTTTCCACATTTACATAACAAATTTTAGAATGAGATTTCTTGATAAAACAACAGGAATAAGATAGTTGCTTTATTTTTCATGTCACAATAAAGATAATCATTCGAAACATGAATGAGAATGTGAATATAACACTGATATCCTTCCTTTTAATGACTTGATGAGAGAATTTACACTCAGCAAATGATCGATATGGTGTTTCTATATCTGTTTCATGGATTGTTTGACCAACAGTCTTTTTTGGTGTTTGTACTAATATAGGAAAGTCAGCATGGCAATAATACGAATCAAAGAACTGCTTTTGATATGATTGTCTTTTCGTGATTGAGTTATTATTATCTGCTGATATTATCAATCCAGCAGAGATTGATGAGGAAGAATGTGATATGAATGAATGAGATACTTCAAGAGAACCAGAAAATAGATAGAACAAGTTGTTTTGATTAGAATCAAAAATACAATATTGAATTTTTGGTGTGGCTCCATTGACAAAGACAACTCCATAGTTAGATGGACTATTATTATCAATGATATTAGCATATGACATTGTTCCTGAGCTAGAAAAGTAACTAATGCAAATGAAGCTTGATACAATGTTGTTAGAAAAAGTGCAATGTGATGAACTTGTTAATGATGATGATTCAAATCGAATTCCAGAAGAATGAATTACGCTGTTCAAAGAAATGTTTGAGTTATCAACTCTTTGGCTACCAGATTGTAAGGAAACAGAATAGTATCCTGATGTTGTGTGAGAGCAATGCGATAATGATAGATAATCAACATTATTAACTCCAGATGCAAAAAGACAAGCAAAATTGTAATTATGAGTTGAAGCACAAGAGCATCTATTAGCACATATCATTCTAAGATTAGAATTCTCGGAATTAAAATATATCGCTCCTCCATGGTTAGTACAAGAACAGTTAAAAAACATTGAGAAGGAAATGTTCATTGAGAGAGAAGGAATAGATATATCTATCACACCTCCAATTCCAACGTATTCTAAATTCCTTGAGAAGAAGCAGTTAATAATTGTCACATTTTCTTGAGAATATGATCTTCCCTGTTCAATCTTTTCATTAACACATCCATTCCGGACAATTTGTTTCAGAAATCTAGGCTTTTCCGTATACCGATAGCCAAATAAAACTATTAATAGAGTCATAATAAAGGAAACCCGAAGGTTGTTTGATTCATCCGAACCTGAGAGATTTCTAACATTGATTTTCATTCAAAGAAACAATGTAAACAAACATTCAAACGTTACGACAATACGAAAAAATGCCATATAATCATTGATTATCTTGAGAATTCGTCAATCATGGCACAAAATCCAGTTAGAATTGCTTCATCATGTGTAGAAAAACAATTTTGAAGCTTTTTACATAATCAAATAAACTTTGATTCTTTTGAAAGAACATGATGTGTAACAAACGAATCTTTCCCGTTGGGAAGCTCTTTGTACTCCAAATAGTGGAGTGAAAACAATTCTCCAATAGAAACCACAACAGTCAATCTGTGCCGTAATCTTTCATTGACTATGCAAGTTCTATGAGTGATTATTCTCTCTACCTTAGGAGTTTCAAAGGAATTAAACAGCATTTCTATATATTTAGTCGTTATTCGGATTACTGTCTGATTAGGTATCGAATACTTCCAATCATTTCCATTAACAATCTCAGCCCATATTATCTGATATCTATTACTGTTCTTTTCATACAAAGATCGAATGCGCTTTCCTCTAGATGTGAAATTAACTTCAATAGTATTATCAGATATCTCAGAAGAATTTTCATACATCAAATCCCCAATTTCCTCATTATATAGAACAATTGGAATCCGACTAAGGGAATAAGCTTTTAAAACTTCATCGAAAGACAGTGCCACAGTGGCAAATAAGCAAAACATTTTATGTCAAACCGTAAAATCTAGAAGCAGCAAAACACTGATGTATAAGATGAGAATCCACCTGACATTGCGTGAAGAGGAGCCTGATTCATATTATGGTTGCACACAGGACAGAAAGGAGATGATCGAATATATTTTCTCATACACGATTTACACAGTGAGTGTCCACATGGGAGGGGTATTGAAACATCATGTTGGCATTTTTCACATTGTATTGTCTTATATTCTGAGAAAAACTTACGATATTGAGTGATAAAATTGTTCCTAATTGATGAAAAATCCCATATAAGTATGATAAGGAAAAAAGACTTCATCATTAGGTATAGAGAGGCGATTGTTGTGCTTGAAGATTGAAGCACAGAAAAAAAACTTGCATTTTGGTTCTCGGAAAAGTACCTAATCCAATAATTGGTAACATATATAGATCTGATGATAATAATGAACCTGTAAATCATTCCATATAATCCGAGCTTATATATCAGAAGGTTTGATATTCTCGTGCTGATGATGAACAGTCTCCAAAACAAGAGCAGATATCCGAAAATGAGTGTTAAAAGCAATGATTTTGCATATGTAGTAAAAAAATCAAGACCATTAATATTAAAAGAACGAATAGGAAAGGCTCCAATAAAAACCATATAGGATACATAAGATAATCCAAGAGAAAGCATGCTATACAGGAAAAAATTCAGCCTTGGAATGTTATTTCCGTATTCTTGATAAAATTTTGTCATTGTATTAAAGAGATACCTTTCGATTAATCCCATATAAAGAAACAATAACAGAATTAGCAAAAAAAGGATAGCCCACATATCTAAAATCCATAATCCACAAAAAAATACAACTACTAACAAACCATACATCGTATAGTTTCGAGAAAACGCACCTTCAGTTCCACTTTCATTAGTATTCATATTATATTTTACTGGCTCAGTAAGAAGGCTGCAGAAGATAGAATTAATTCTACTTGATTCTCTTTGGCTGGAACACCAATTTTACACACCATCTTTTCTCTGCTTATATTCTCATATACAGGTAAAGTTAATATGTTTTCAGATGAGCTGGATTGCTTGTTAACCAAATTAAAGTATACCCTGTCTATCTTCAGAAGATCATTATTGGGACTTTGAGACGGAGAAATATATCCATTTGTTAGAGATAATGCTTGTGCGGTAATATCACATATATATAGGGTTATTAATGAATCATTGATTGGTTTATCAAATGATGCAATAATTTCAATCAGATCAATTTCAGTGTTGCTCATTCTGGATGCGGTCTGTGTTAATGCAAGAATAAAGGCTGATGGTCTCATTGTCGAATATAATGGAATTGGCTGAGAAACCAAAATCGAATGATCCCTTATTCGGGAAGCCAAAGAATCAAGGGCGCTCGTTTTAACATAAAGAATTTCAAGCCATTCATCAACATTATCAGAATCAATCCATTCACATTGCCATTCTTGCGGAACCAAGTTCATCTTTAGTGATGAATCAATTGAGCGGAGATGAGCTGGTAACATTGATGCATCAACAGTATCTGCTAAAGAATTAATATCATTGTAAACTTCCTTGATTAGACGATGAGAAGATTCTCTTTGAAGTGATAAGAAATCAATTGCAGGATGATTCTGAATCACCGAATTGATTTCCTCTGATGTTGACGAATATTGACTACTTAAGGTGGTAATTTGTTGAAGGTAATTGAATTTTATGGAGCCATCCATAGATTCAGCACTTGTCAATTTAGAAAGAGATTGGATTGTGTTGTTCAAATTGGATCTTGATACAGTAGAGTTAGCGTTTGGATTAAGTGAGAGTATTTCTGGTCCATCATCTTTATTGTATTGCATAAGGAGCTTGTTAAGTACTGAAAAGCTTAGATTTTGCGGAATTTCAAATAATGGGAACTTTTTCAATGGAAAATATTGGGATATAAAAAGAGAAAGTACTCTCTTATCAAATTCAGAGTCCATTTGACCTCCATAAACAGCTGTCTGAAGTAAACCTTGAATAACATCAAATGAACCATTCCGATTCTCAATGATTTGTGCTGCTGCATTTAAATCTGCTTGTGTGAACTCAAAAAATTTTGTCCATCCAAGGGGAATATATGCTCTCCTTTCCTGAAGTACGCAATGAAGATAAACCAGCGACAAAAGAAGTTGTTTCACATTTGATGGGAGTTTGTTAAACCATTCTTCATTCCACCAAGTCAATGTTCTTTTCATTTGATTAATAACACCAGGAGGGGATTCATAAGCAATTTTGAGAGAATTTTGTAATAAAACAGGGGGGAAATATTGAGTGACTTCAGTAGACAATAATAGCTTAAATCCTTCTTTTTGGGAAAGAGTTGGAATAAGTCTTTCTAATTGTTGAAGAAAATCAATATTAAGATGAACGTTTTTGATAACAGCCCATTGTGATGATCTAGCTGCTTGCCTAACAAGAGATAGAGCATCATTTGTATCACACTCACCTAATGCAAGTTCCATGTATTTGGATTCACCAACAGATGCCATTTCTAAAGCAATTTCTCTTAATTCAATTGATGGATCAGAACCTGGGGTAACAATAAATATATAGAAATATTCATTTGCTGGAGTCAATAATTCCCTGAGGCTCAATATCTTGGGATTCTTAAAAGCATTTAGTATCATCTTTTCCATGGCAATAAGAGTTCTATCTGGACGAAGGGCTTGCAAAATTAGAATCTTTTGGAATTGGGTTATCCCAACATCACTAAATTGTTGATTATCGATTTGTGGCCATGATGATGGAAGCTCAGGGGATTGTGAATTTATCCATATCTTCCAATTTGACGTATTTTCATTAAATTTAAGCTTTTCAACCAAATATGGAATTCCTTTTGATAATGAGGAATATGTTGGTATCATCTCTGCAGGGACAAACGATGGACATTCGATTGGAGTAACAAATTTAGGATGCAGTAAATGATTGTATTCATTTTCTGGAAACATTTTTGGAAATATTGATTTAAGTAAAACTAATCCAAATACGATCCTATGCTCTCGGAACATTGATCTGCTATAATAAGAAAATGCCATAGAATTAAATGTAGAAATTAGTTTTTTCACCCTATTGTCTTGGTCAGAGTTTTCTTGAAAAGTTTGAGAATATAATTTTGTGAATTCGTTTAACGCGAATTTGTACATTGGATGAATATTCTGCATTGTTTCTATAGAAAAGAATACTGATGAAGCAATATCGGCCAACATCTGATACTGATTCCGACTTTCTTGAATTTTAATTTGAAAAGACTCAACTTCTTTTAAGCGGGATTCAACTTCAATGGCCCTTTTCTTCTTTTCATCCAATGAGACTATTAAATCCTTATTCGATAAAATTAGGGATGGATCAGCTTTGGCCAGGATATCAAGAAGACCTTCTTCAAGTTTTCCAAGTTCAATTTTAAGGGATTCGCTTTCATTCAATTGATCTTGATGTTTTTGTTCAAGATCAGGATTTTCGGTCGTCAATGCCAAGCTTAAAAGTTGTGCCTTAAGAGCAGTCTTTGTAACAGTAAAATTAATTACAGTAACAAGGGAATCTTCAATTGAGTTCAGTTTTATTGCAGAATTCCTAGTAAGTATAAAAAGTCTAAACTCAGGATGCAAATCAATAAATTTATCTCCAATCGGGACTGTTATATGTCCATTTGATAGAACAAACTCGGAATTCAAATATGGGTAAAGACAAAGTGGAATAGAATCGGCTTCTTTGATAATAAGCTTTTTGCCAAATCTTATTGAGAGAGTAACCTGATGCAAGAATCTTGGATGAGAGGAAACTAACGTTTCAGCTGATGGTCCTAATGTGTGTTGTAACCATTCAGCTACATGGTCAGCTGGATCGATAATAAATAAAGTTCTTTCATTAAAAGAATTAATTATTTGGGAATTTTCCAAACTTAGGTCATCTGAGGGGAATCCATTATACTTAAGCTCTAAAATTTGTGATTGGGTGTTAATAAATGATTTGAAATCGAAACTAGAAAAAGGTGGCTTAATAACATCAATTGATTTTTGGATTAGAACACCTCTATCATGTTCGTCCATTGAACCTAACGAGGTAATGAAAACTGAACTTAATAGTATCTTATTGGAGAGTAAAGACTCTTCTGTTTCAATATCTTTAACTTGTTGGGCCCATCTTAGTTGTTCGTCTTTGAGTTTAATTAAAAGAGCGGAAGCTGCTTTTTGCTTTTCTTCAATTTGTTGGAGAGATATTCTAAGTTTCTCAGCTTCTGATGTATATCCTTCAAACTGATTCTGCATTGTAGTAATAGTTCTATTAAGATCTGATTTCTTCTCTTCTAGAAGACCCAATTGTTTCCTTGATGTAGACAATTCTTCATCGCATCTTTTCATTTCATTCTCTAATGGTTGCACATTTTGTAAAACTTGACAATAGCTTGCCATTGCTCTCACCCATTGGGATAAAGGTGCGGCTGCACTACTTGATCTCATTACAGTATCATAATCAAATGACATAGGGCGTTTTTCAACAGATTTGTTAACATCTGCTATGCTTTGTGAAGTGACTTGTCTTGGATCAAAACGGAGGATTCGATCTCTGATATTTGGTTGACCAAAAACCTTTCTAATTGCTTGCCAAGAGGTGTCTCTCTCTCCCATTAGTAATAAAACTGCTTCAAGAACATCCCTCACAGGTTGTGGAGGCATTGAAAAGCCTTTAACTTCACTTAAATCATGAGAGTCAAGTTTAGCCACGTTCTCAGAGGCTTTTTGCAGAGTTGGTAATATACCAGAGAGTTGTTCATCAATTCTTTTCTTTTGAACTTGTAAATTCTTTTCTTTTGCATTTAAGTCTAATTGAATTACATCCATTTGTTCTTGTTGTCTGGTTAATTCAATCATCGTAAAAGATATCCTATCCATTGCTTCTTTGGCCCTTTGTTCTTTCTCTAAAACTTGAAGTCTTTGGGTGTCAGCTTCTTTTGATAGTTCAGAGACCTTTGTGGCAACAGAATTAAGTCTCGAGAGACCATCATTTAGAAATTGTTTTCTTAAAGAAAAATACTTGTTCTTTTCATTAAACAAACATATGTAATTCTTGATTAAGAAATTAAAATCACAATTTTTCAATCCTAAAGACTTATGGATCTGAGAAAATGGGATCTTAAATAGTTCTTCCGATGCTCCTAGTTTTTGTAACAAGTTTTGACATTGATCATTCATAACCGAATCAGATGGGTCACCAATTAAAATAATCGAACACTTATCTTGTATAAGAGGCTGAGATTTCAATAATGAATTGAAGTTTTGTGACTGGGGATTGAAAATAAATGCGAAGTGAATTCGACTAAATAATTGTTTCTTAAATTCTTCTAATGTAATATCATCTAATTGAGACAATAATGATTTAATTTCTTCTTGAGAATAAAGGCTTTGAGGTATAAATCCACATAGAAGCGAATTAATTATTTCAAAAAATGATGGTTCAATAATTTGGTATTCTTCCAAACATATGATTATTGGGCATTTCTCAATTAATGAATTACTGAAAACACTTTTTAGATCAACTAAAAAATGTCTTAAAGAATATCCATTGAAAACAGATGGAGAAAACACTTTACCTTTCATTGAATGAACTGTTAATCTTAGAATCGATTTAATTCCATTCCCAGATACTGAAATGGCGAGTAAACATCCCATTGGGCAAGATATTGCTCGGTTAATCTGAGTTGCAATCTTCATAGAGTTATTATGAATAAAAACCTCTAGTGGGCCGATTTCTCTTTCATATGATAACAATCCTGCTGTAAGAGTTTTCTTAATCTCACTTACTGAAGATTTTTGCAAATAATCATTACTAAGCCCGAATGACGAATAAATAAGTATTTTCCCATTTAAACTTTTCGATAAAAGAGAATCGCATTCTTTTTTCAAGCTTACAGGTAATCTATCACTAAATAATCTCGATCCTTCATGAATCAAACATTCTGTAGGAGAAGAATCCAGATACCTATTCAAACCTAGAATCCATTTGGAAAGATCAGTCATATTAAAACTATTTCTAAACAAAAATTGCTCATAGACATTAACAATTGATTTAGAAAGCTCTGAATACATTGTCAAAGAATTCCACTCTTGATTCTTACTATGCAAAAAAACCATCCGAAGATACTCGTTGTATATAAACTTAAGAGACTCAATGGGCATATAATCGATACAAATTATGCGAAACTGAGATAATGTTCTATCAGAAATACCATGAATTGAGTCTGATGGATTTATTGATGCAACAAAATTTATACCAACTAAATCAACCCATTCAAGGTTCTCATTCATAAAGCCTTTTAATTGACATAGCTGTCTAATGAATGAGTGCAACTGAACAGTATCAAATTTATCGGCAGTAGGATACTGTATCCCTTTGAAGAAAACGGTTAAAGTCCCACCAGATCTTGGTTTCATCCTCACTCCAGAATTGGATGGTGATGATGAGCATAATTCAGACAATCGAGAAATAATTTCTTGAGAATTAGTTAACGAATTACAATAAATGGTAAATATTTCAGATCCAAATAGTTTATGGACCAATACTGATTTACCACTTCCTTTTGGACCAGCAATAAGAAGGGGCTCATTACATTCGGAAAAGCATTTAGCAGAATGATAAAACCTTTTTGAATCTTGAGTCATCACATATGGATGTGTTTCAAGATTCCACTCATCATCATTTAGGGGTTCTGATGAATATAGTCTAACACAATTTTCGCTGATACTCCAATAAGAGGAAAGTATTGAAACTAATTGAGGGATTTTGATACCACTAGATCTAATTTGCCTATATAAACTGTCCGCATATTTATCTTGAACTTTTGGAGATAGAAGTATAGCCGAGGACCTAATTATTCTTAAGACAAAATCAGTTTCATTTTGGGAATCTCTAATATGTGGGATTATATTTTTAATTATACTCAAATCACTAATTGGAAAAACAAATGATGATTGATATTGATGAATTGATGAGAGTAGAATAGGAATTATTTGTTCAAACATCGAGTTTGAAAAGTCATTAACTCCTTTTAACAAGGACTTATATGTTAATTGAACATTGAAATCACTCTGATTCACAAACAATACTCCCATTCGAGAAACGGTTGCAGGTGAAGCGAATGAGAGACTATTTGTTTCAAAAATAAATTTCACATTAGATTCAAACTGAATTCTTTCACCTGTTGGCAAAGTAAGAAGCCTGTTATCATCCAAAACAGAGTTTAAAGATTCTATCCATACCGGATCAACATCTCCATCACAAATAATAAAGCCGATTTCATTTGATGGTATCCTTGAAGCAGATCTGGCTGCTTTGGTTAAAACGCCATCTGTCCATTCCCTTGTATCCGGATCTATTGATCCCATAAGCTTCTCCAAACTAATTGCTTTTGGAACTATATGCCATATGCTACATTTTTTACCTATTTTAGTCATTGAGTCTCCTAAAACTTTCCAAATTGTTGATTTCCCGCATCCCGAAGGCCCTACAATAACAGATCCAGTCCTATGTCTAAGAAGCTGCTCCAAAAGATATATCTTAGTTAGTTGATTCATTGAAAGCTCAAGAGATTTCTCAGTTAATACTTCATGAATTGCTTTTTCAAGAATTGATTTAGCAACAGTATCTGATTTACCATTGTGAAAAACATCATTAACAATATCTAAAAACAGCTGACGATCTTTTTCATCCAGTTTTCCAAGAGTATCAAATAAAATTGCCTGAATTACAATGTCATTTTCATTAGAATCAGCAAAACCTTCACGTAACCACTGGCCAGCCATGTTAAGAACAGTTTTTTGGGCTCTTAATCCCCAATCATAATGTTTTTGTTTTGACAATAATTGTGAAGCTAGGAGATAAACGGTAACAAGCCTCCTAGAAATTTCTGCACTATTCAAAAACCCTTCACTATACAGCATTATTTCACCAATTAATGATTTATCAGGAGCAGACATAGATATAGATCTAAATAGCGCCTTAAGATTATTTGGCAACTTGGATCTCCCACCATAACCCTTCCCCGCAGGATTCAGTGTTACAAATATACCTGATTTTAGATCCAAAGTAACGGTTTTCCCTAACAAAGTTACATTGTCTCTTTTCCTTAAAATTGATGTCTGTATTGCTTGTATTTGTTGAGAAACAGCAGATAGAACAAGTTCATCAAGTCTATTAAACTCATCAAAACACCCCCATGCTCCACATTGAACCAAACCGGTAAATATTCTGCATATAGATTTGACATCAATTCCATCACCACAATTAAAAACCAAAACTTGTCTTCCCATTGCTTGTCCTAGGGCTTTAACGCTCTCAGTTTTACCTGTTCCTGCTGGACCATAAGGGTTGCCTGCAAAGCCAAGATGCATTCCTTCACATAATGTCCCCCAACATTGATCTGTAAGCGGTGTATGAACTAATTTTGGTGCATTCCCTTGATATTCATATCCATAATCAAAAGAACCATCACACATTCTGATAATGCATTTTCCTTCTTCATAATAATACCTAAATCTTCTCATCCACTCAAAATGGCCCAAAGAGGAAACTGAATTTTTTTCAAGCTCTTCCATTACAGTATTGTATTGTACAAAATCAATTATCAAAGATTTGATTAGTGATATCTCACTTTGATCATTTGTTGATACTTTAATCGAAGATTTAATAGCCTGTTGAACAAGAGGAGTCTTGCGAAAATCGGCAATTTGGTGGAGCCTTTCAATATATTCCGATTTCAGTCGTTTAATAGTCTTTCCTGAAATTGATGCTTGCATGGATCGTACATATTTAATACCTTCACCAACTTGTACAACTTGTGAAGGATAAAGAGTGGTAGAAAATTGTTCGGAACTAATATAATCATTGAGCAATATCATGATAGATTTTTGCGCTCTATTACACAATTCATTAAGCCACTGTTCAACAGAAGAACTTGTATATACAGGTTCAGCAAAATAAATAGTTTCGCCCATGTTTGAACAAAATGCTATAATACTATTTGATTCATCAAGTATTACTGATGAAATCCCCTGAAACAGATTTTTAAGATGTGATTGAATAATATTTGGAGATTCTTTAACTTTCCCAAGAATCTCTAAAAGATCTGCATCTCCTATAAAATATAAACGAGAGAATCCTTGTCTTTTGCTTTCCAGAAATGCAGTTAATGCCGATTGACATTGATCAAGTCCTTCTTGCAAAGCTTTGAGCATGGATACAACATCGTACTTATTTAATAATGAAGTAACCTGAGAATCTTTTTTAATATCTTTCATTAAAGATTTAAATTGATTCTCTAGAGAGCCAAATTTCTCTTTGTGTGATGGTAAAGCTCCAGAAGAAAAAATCGGAGTCAAGTGAAGCCATTTTCGCTGTATTTGATTTAAAAGTATCAATGATTCATGAAGGGTAGTAAATTTATTGGACCATAGTTGAATCTCGCTTTCAAATGAATCAGAAAACTGAAGAGATGATAAAGATTGTACAGTAGCTTGCATATCATTCACCTGTGTGAGTAAATCTTTCCATTCTTTAATGATTGGTGTCGAATATTGTTCGGTTAATAAAAACTCAGTATGCATATTCCATTCACGAATTTCACGGAGAGCTGACCTTATTGTTCCTTCACCTTTTGCTCTATCACAAAGTTTTTTGATTAAATGCACATTTTGTCTAATTGATTCGGCGTTTTCAATTATATCTTTTAATTTTAGATCATTAATTCGGATTGGCTTATTCGCTTTTATAATCATCCCAAGTTCTTCCCAGTGTTCCGGAACCCAATTATCACCCCTCACATATTTTAGGGATGGATATGCATTCAATAGATCTCTTATCTGATTAAGAACAAAATCACTAACATCGGTTTGTGATACAGAATTCACTGTTTGTTCCCATGTTGTCAAAAAGTCCTCTAAATCATATAAATGAGTTCTGTATGTCAGCCATTCTTCATTTGAAATATCATCAACAGAATTTTGCCATTTATCGAGAAGAAGCCATGTATTTTCAAATGATTTGAGGTTCTTTGACACTTCTTGAAGATCAGTAAATACCCTTTCTTTTTTAGAACCAAAGCCACTTTCTTCATTAAGTAAGTTTTGTTTCTCCTGTTTAAACTCATCAAGAGATTTTTTGGTGTCTTTCACTATGTTGATCGCTCTTGATACAGAATGAATATCGGAAAAATCGACATTTTTGGGTTTTCGCTCATTCCATTTTTGTTTAAAAACAGCAGTCCTCCTCAAAAAGTCATCAAATTTCTGGTTCAACAGGGATTCAAGCGTTTTCATCTGTATCTTCGTGAGTTCATTTTGATCTTTAAGAGATCCTTCAAAAACTTTCCAATGACTCTGAATCGAATCGATTTGGAATTGCAATGATTGTCGAGATTGTGAGTCAAAGTGCATTAATAGTGTAGATTTATTCTGAATCATCTGAAATGTTTTAGTAAACTCATGAATTTTTTTAGATAATACAGACATTGTATCCCTAATACGTTTAACTTCTTCGAAACTTTGAACATTGGACTGAACTGAAGCTAATGATACATTAATAAAAGTCATTATTGACAAAATATCATCATCAATAGACTTCCGAAGCAATAAACAAACAGCTCGCTTATACTCAGATACTAGTTTTCGAATTGAACTCTTTGCTAAAACAAAAGAAACGGTTATGAAATCAAAAGAAATCTCATCTGGGATAGTGTCAATTTTGTCTTCCCTATTTTTTATCATTCTGAGATTTGAAAGAAACATCTCTGAAGTTGATATTTTCCCAGATAGAAAAACTTCAAAATCAGGGATTTTTCCTAAAGTTACATAATCATCAAAAACCGATGTTGAATTGTATACTAATTGAACAATTTTTTCCATCCTTTTATAAAGATAGTCAATTGAAGAAACATGAGATTGAACAATTGAAGAAAACTGCATTGTTAGATCGGTATTTGTAGAAAATGTTACCCCGCTAAATTTTGTTGGAATCAAGACTATCCTAGATATCTGTAAATATAATTTATTTCTCAAATGATTGATAGCAGGATCAAACGATAAATCAGGACGATCATAATGAACATTGACCAATATTTTTCCAAGGTCCATTTCCATTCTCGAAAGAGTCTTTTGGTATTGGAAATCCAGAGATTTATAAATTTGGGCATTCAAATGCTTTATCCATGGTTTCATATTAGTTTTCCCGCTCTTATAAATGTCAGCAAGTTGTGCTCTTACTTTTTTAAGAACATCTTTCCATATTTCTTCTCCTGTTATTAAACTCTGATCAAATAATTGGGATATTTCATTAATAAATGATTTGTGAACCTCAATAATTTCATTGGTGATTTTGTATAAATCATCACTGGTTTTATAAACATAATTTATGAATGTATCGACTGTTTGTTTCTGGGAAAAATCAACATTACTAATAGATTGAAACGCAGTTAGAAATAAATCGGCAGATGGCATCAGTAATCTTTTTAAAGGCCTCAAAATCTTATTTATAGTGTTATTATAGAAATCACAAATTTGCTTAAGAGTACAAAATGCCTTTTTTTGCTCTCTAAGTTTTCGTAATTTTGAATCTAATTCACTATTAATCCTCCTATTAATTGCTATCATTTCTGCACTTTGCTGCAAATAACCATCTAAATCGACATTAAATGTTAATTCAATTTGTTTTGTATTCTGATCAATTGAATATTTCATTTGAGCTACAGAAAAATCAATTTGATCAAGAGAATTAGAAACCAAATTTGACCACCCAACAAATAATTTTGATATTCCTATTTCAAACTCTTCTAATGTACTATTATATGAGGATAAAACTTCATTGGATAATGAAGGGCATTTTTCTAGATATTGCCTCAAATAGGCATTTTGATAATAAATCCACTTAATTGACTCACATTTACAGTGAGAATCTTCCTCTTCTTCTGTCACTCTCTGGGATATTTGACTAGAAACCAAATCAATAAACTTATTAAACAATCCATCTCTCACCTTCTCGCCTTTAACAAGTTCTTCTTTGATTTCCGGGAAGCAACGAAGAAATTGAAGTGATTCAAGAATATCTGCTATAACATCTTGGTTATCAGAAGAATTGGATATGGTTTTCTTGATATTTGGAAATACAGCAGAATCTGTTACTAATGACTGCATATGTGACATCAGAGCGTTTTTCATAGTTTCCCAATCTTCTTCAGAAGAAGTAATATGGTCATAAACAGATTTAACATCAGGAGGAATATAAGATTGCTTAAATGGAGCGCAGAAAAAAAATGCTCTTCTATAGTCGGAAAAAAACAATATTCTGCTAATATTCCTATCTACGAGAGAACTACTATATGGTTTCCCTTTCCAGGGTTTGGAATCGAATCTTATCCATAATTTTGTAGTAAAAGAAGTATAATGATCTTGCCATTTCTTTAAAATTTTATAACACATCGGAAGGATTCTTGTAGGCTTTGTGGGATCAAATAATTTATACCCGTTCAGTTTTGACACAACAAATTCGCAAATGTCACCAGATACCGAATCCAATAACCTAGTAGTATCATCTTGACTATATATAAATGAAGAAGTCCATATTTTATCTATTGTTTGAGCAGTTGTCTCAACAATAGAAAACACATCCGCCAAATTACCTAAAGTATCAACGTCCAATCTGCTCATTTGCAAATAAACTATCTCAACACAATCAAGAAGTGATTTGTATGATTCTTTTTGATCACTACTAGATCCTTTTTCCGATATTAAACATAAATTTTTAAATTCTTTAAATACTAAACTCTCTTCCATTATTTGATTATTGACACTTTTTGTAAAGTACTTCCAACTAAAAGAATATCAACATTGAAGGATTTTACTAGGAATTTTCTCATTAGTTACCCAATTTTGGAAATTAAAACATAAAAATGAGAAAAGATTTCAAAAAGTGTTTAATAGTCATTTTTATACATAAATTCCAAAAGAGAATTAAATATTAAGGACATTTGAACATTAAAATGCAGAAATTTGGAATAATGAAATTGATTATATTAATGAATGGTGAAAAGTAACGAAAGTTGGCCATTATATAAATCATATCATTTAAAGGTATTTCATTATTGTAATATCATATAGGAAAAAGAATAATGCTTTAAAAATCTTATTCTTAGATATTTGTTCGTTAATTAAATGTCTTCTTCTGCTCAATCATACCTTGAGCCTTTTAGTACTTTAGGAATGACAGGTATTTCTAATACAGGAGCTCACTATATTAATGATGCTTCACTTGTAATTCCTGCAGGAAACCAAATTATTATTCAATCACTTGATACGGGAGAAAGGACGTTTCTTTTTCAAGATAAGCGCGAAAATTTAAGTGGAAGAAATACCAGTTTAACATCTTTTGCGGTTTCATCTGATGGAACATTATTGGCTCTTGGATCGTTAAGACATAATGATATTCCCATCATTAGTGTTTTTACTGTACCTAAGGGTATTATTCATATGTCTTTATCATACCAAAAATCTAATAGTGTGTTTTATTCTTCGTTTCACAGATCTATGAAATTACTATTAGTCGCTGTTGCTTATCCAAGAAAATCTTCATTATATATATATAACACTCAAACTAAAACTGAAGTTAAAACTATAAAAATCTCTCACCAGTTTCAGTCAGCAATTTTTAGTCCCCACAATAATGATTCAACTATTATTCTCTTTAGTCAACAAAACTTAACATATATTGGTAAAAACAATGATACTGTATCAAAAATAGATATTCCTAACTATTCTAGGTTTTCTGGATTTGTTTTTTCCCAAAATGAACCTAATATTTGTATTGCATCTTCAGGAAGAGATTTACTATTCTTTCAAAATATGGTATTAAAACATACTACAACAATATCCGAGGAATCTCCAATTGTCTATTTACAATCATTTAATCATGGATTGATTGCTACAACTGAAAACTCACGGATTGTATTGTTTCAACATGTTCCTGGACTTAAAGATATAAGTAGGATATATCAGCAAGGTCCTGTAATTTCTTATGGCATCAAGCATCCAATTATTTGGGCTTCATTCTCTCAAAGTGGACATCAAATGGTGTGTGATGTTGATAATAGACAACTTCTATTAGTAAATATTAGGGAATTAGAGTCAAATACTGAAAATGCCATTGTCAATCCAAACATAGTTTCTCACAAAGGACCAGTTGCTGCCATTAGTTCATGTGCATATAAACCCATGCTTGTCAGTTGCGGAAGTGAAGATAGAACTGTTATAGTTTGGGATTATTCGAGACAATGTTCTGTATTGTCATCAGAATTCAACGAGAATTTAACAGATGTTTCTTTCCATCCTAGCGGGGATCTTGTTGCTGTTGCATCGTCTGATAAATTATATTTACTAGCAGCAACTGTTGATTCATTAGTTGGAAGAGCTCAATGGCCACTGTTTAATTGTTTATCCATTCAGTTTTCAAATGGTGGACATTTTTTAGTTGCTGCATCACATATCATAACATTTATTAATCCATACACTCAAGAGATTATTGCTACTCTTAGAGGACATACAGGGCTGATTCAGTCTCTTGCATGGTCACAAGATGATAAGAGGCTTGTGAGTTCTGGATCTGATGGAATGGTTATTGAATGGAATGCTGTTACTCAAGAAAAATCTTGGGATAAGGTGATTAATAAGTGCGATTTTGTCTCTTCTGTAATTACTGATAGAGGAACAGTTATTTCATGTGCAAGCACAGATTTGGTATATCATCTCTATAATGAACGTTATCAATCTAGAAAAAGTGAAGATTCAATTGGTTTCTCAGCTGTTATTTTTGCTTCCCCATCAAGCTTGGTTATTGGTGATATTCTTGGAGGGCTACAAATCGTTCCTTTTCCGTTTATTGTTCCCCAATCCTGCCAAAGTGATTTTGAACATGTTCCACAGCTAGAATATAGCGATGGTCATGAAAATAGTACTTCAACACCTCAGGCAATCCCATTTTTAATTAATCAACAATTATTTTCTCATTGTGGAAGAGTGACAAGGTTATGTTCATCTTTAGACAGCAGAGTTCTTTTTACATCTTCATCTGATTCTTCAATTTGTATATTTAATATTCTTTCTCTTACGCAAACATATGCTGAATCAAAGATTCCAATTTTGAGATGTGATATTCCAAGACAACAATTCTTTTTGGTTTCCCAGTCACGATTTGACGAGCTTCAACATGGTATTGAAAAACAAAAAAGGGATATTCAGAAACAGAGATATATATATGAGTCTGAAACAATAGATGCGTTGAAATCTCATCAAAAGAATATTGATGAACTAACAAAACAGCATAAAGAGAAAAAGGAAAAACTAAATAATCAACTATCAGCTCTTCGTGCCGCTATGGATGATTCAACAATTAAGGCTGCTTTAATTTATCAGAACATGGAAAACTCTCATTTTAACGAAGCAAAAGCTTTAACCAATCTATATGAGCAAAAGTTGGCCCTTGAAAGATCCAAATGTGACTCACTAACTAAAGAAGTCGAAGATCTGAAGTGCTCTTATGAAGAAAGACATTATCTCCTTGAACAACAATTCAAAGCATCTCTCGAAGAACTTGGGAACAAGATTAGTTCAATACAGAATCAACTTACAAATGATTTGGATAATACCAAGCGCCAAGTTCAAGAAACGGAAGAAGATACAAAGAGCAAAATGATAGAACTTGAAGTTGAATTCGAAAAAGATAAAATGGCACTAAAACTTGAGCATCATCGGAGAAAATTAGAATTGAAGAATTTGATGAAGGAACTCCAAGATAAGCATCATGAATTGAGTGAAGAAATTGAAAAACAGAAACAAATATTAGGCGAAAAGAAAAAGATTCTTGAAGAAAAAAAGGAAGAAAGAATTGCATTAGACAAAGAGTTGAAAAGCAAAGAACATACATTAGAGTGTAAGAAAAGTGAATTAAATGATCGTGATGAAACTCTGAAGAGACAAGCAGCAAGATTAGATACTCTTTTGGGAGATAATGTTAAACTTGAGAAGAGCAAAGCCACAATGATACATAACCTTGGAGAAAAAAGCCAAGAACTCCAACCAAAAATTGAGGAAATCACTCGCCTAAGATCAGAACTTAATGGAACAAGTGAAGAAATAAGAACAATTAAAAGGATTGCCAAAGCCAATTCCCGGACAATGCAAGATAAAATGCTTCAAATAGGAGTACTTAAGAAGAAACTCGTTGAAGCCCAAACAGAATTATCAAAGAAGAGGAGAGTAATCCAGATATTTAATGAAGACCTTAAAGAAGGTGTGTCCAGGTCATCCTTCGAGGAACAATTAAGTGTTCTCAAAGAACTTCATGATAAATATGTTGCAGTTCATAATTTGGAGGAAAATATCAAAGATGCCAATGATACCATCAATGAGCATACAAGACAGAGAAAACATTTGCAAGAATCTGTAATGCTCCTCCAAAAATCGGTGAAGCAACAACAAAAAACAGCAATGAAGCATCTCGAAGGAAAGTCATCTGAAAATAGCCAGTTGCTAAGTGATTTGAATATGCTTCAGAAAGAAAACCGAACACTTTCCAAAAGACTTGATCTTGTGAGATCAGATCTAGATATGGTTAAGACTAACCTTAAAAGAGTTAAGCAAGCAACCCAAGAACAAAGAATCAAACAACAAAAACTATCACAGTCATCACTTGGTCCCCAAACACGAGTTACAGGAGACTGGGTCAAGGAAAATGCTCGCACAGGAGCTACCTCTGGTGTCTCTGTCATTGATAGTAGAGGAAAGTACCTGCATTCTGGGAAAGGTTAAATATGTATTTCTGATAATTATTCTATCGCTTTTATCGGGAAACCGCCAATGACAAAAGTGAAGTGAAATCATTTTTCTTGATGTTGACTCAGAGTTCTTTGCTTCAGTTTTCCAGAACAGCCGCTGATGTGTACAAAGCATCTGCCCATCACATCATGGGTTGTGAATGGCTAACGGTAAATAAGGAAGGAAAAGGTGCTGTAATGTCCACTGGTCCAGGTTCAGCTCCAAGCCCCCCAGATTTCCTCTTAATGAGTTTAGGTGCATGCACAGGTTATGGAGTAAAATTCCTTTTGGATAAACAAGCTAAGAAATTCACTAAACTTGACGTTGATGTTGAAGGTGAATGGACAAATGAACCAGAGCGCAGATTTGGAAACATTAAGCTTCTTGTGAAAACAGATGCAGATATTGAGGAGTCCAAACTTAAAGCTATTGTCAAAATGGTGGAAGATAAAATGTGTCCTGTAGGATTGACTCTTAAGTACCCTCCAAAGATTGTTGCCGAGGTTAAAATCGCAAAATAAAATCAATTTCCATCTTATTATCATTTTTTCTCATGTCACTCTTTAATTCAATGATCAGTTGATTAATTTGTAATAAATCCAATCTGACAATTGAAAAAAGTAATTTCAATTGGATGGTAAATAATTACCACTGTTACCAAAAAGTGGGTTTCAAACGTTTATACTGTGTAATTGATTATTTCGGAAGGGTTTGGTCCTTTGTAACAAATTTCAGAGAATTATTGTTTTACGATGAATATTTAAATGGAGAATGATCTGCACTAAGCTAGGGCTAATTTATAATTTAGTTAGAAGAAGTTTTTTTCATTGTGAACGATACGAAATTATAAGATTTTGGTTGGTAAAATTTATGGTTTATATCTCATTAAATGAACATTTAAATCAAATTGCTATGAAGAAAAACATTTTTTATTATCTAGCCAAATATAGATTAACAAAACCGTACTTTTTGAGTGCTGGGACCCATTTTCATAACAAAATGATAAAATTATCTATGTTTTTATACCAAACAGTCAGTTTTTTCGGTATTAGTAATCTAAGAATGCATGAAAAACATATTCTATTTAAGTATTTGATATCAAAAGAGGTGAAATTACAGGAATTGTCTATTGTATCATTAAATATCAAAGCAATTTGTACTAATGAAGGAATTCAAAATGGAAGGTCGTATGATAATACCAATGTTCAAATCTCAGAATGCTTCTTTCGGAGGTTAAATCATTTCAATGATAATGGTGGTGTTATCTATATCAACAGCCAGGGGAAATCAATTGAGATATCCAAATCAATGTTTTATAATTGCCGTTCCAACAATGGCGGAGCTATTTGGTTTTATTCTACAAATTCTGTTTTAAGAATGGTATGTGCAGAGAAATGTTCGGCCATATATAGCCATTTTGCTTATCTGAGGTCATCACAGGGATCATCAAATACATTCCTTTCAATCTCAGCATGTGCGCACATAACTTCACAATATGAATCCTTAAGTATGAACTCAGGATATCAATTTGTTAATGACACAAATAGTTCAATGAATAAGGCTGAAATTGTTTCATGTCTATGTATACAAAGTGCTTTAACATTTTATTCTTGTAGGTGCTCTTTTTCAAATAACATTGTATCCGAAAATACTTGCTTGAGTTTGTTATCTACTTCAGGATCGTTCATTTTTGCCAATATCATTAACAATAATAGCCCCTCAATGCTTGGAGTTATTCATATAGCCAATAATGGCTTGATTTACATGAGTAATTGTATTTTTGATGAGAATCAAAATGTTTTGTTTTCAATATGGGAAGGATCATTATATATATCCCATAGCTATATTAACCATATTGGAACATTTTCATCATCAATCTCAGTTACATTATTTGAGAATAATACATATACCAAAATACAAACCCATATTTTCGATTTCATGGGTTCTAAGTTTTGTAAGACCCCTGATAGCACATCTAATGTCACCTCAACTGATATCAGTTATATGCAATATCTCATTATCGGGCTAGCCATTATCTCTATTTTGTTCTCTTCATTATGGGTGCTCAATGCCATTCAATTAAAAGAAGCCAGTTCGGCCAAAAAGAACCATCTTTGGGAGTCAAATGTATAATATATAATAAAGAATTTGTTACTGAGTCCTTTTTTAGACCCTTGATTTGATTTTTTGACGATCACAAAATATAGTTCATGACGGAATCTGGGTCTACCAGAATAAATATTGAAATCAAAACGAATTCTCAAAAAACACGTGAAAGAGCCATGTCTTTGCCAGCTGCATTGCTATTTAATCAAGAAATTGCTCAATACTCAAAACAAAAGATGTATGACCAGGCATGCCAAGTTTTTGAAAAAATGATTCGAAGTGGTGTTAGACCTGATGTAGTAACATATAATACTATGATTAATGTATTGGTTAAAAGTCAGAGGTTGAACGATGCTTTTGATTTGTTTGGCCAAATGAAGGCAAGCGGAATAGCCCCAACTATTGTTACATACACAAGTCTAATTGATGGTTGCGGAAAAAATCAGAATTTGCAAAAAGCATTGTTTGTTTATCAAGAAGCTAAAGGATCTGAGATCGAATTGAACCTTCATTTTTTTAATGCAATCATTAACGCAGGATGTTTAAATGAAAATCTTCCCCTTGTTGATTTGGTCCTTGTAGATATGTCGCTTCAAGGGTTTGCCAATAACTCAGTTACTTACAACACTTTGCTGAATGGATATTTGAGGATGAACCAATTAAGTCGATTAATGGATACAATTCACTTGATGATTATTAATAAGGAAGAATTTACATCTTCGGCCATAACAACAATATATCAAAGCACTTCTCTCCTCAACACCAGAGATGATGTGAAGAAATATATTGAATTATTGATTGGCACAAGGATTCTCGTGGGAAAACCCCAAACAACATTACTCATTTCTGATCTTATAAAGGCAAAGAAGCTGAATCCTGCTTTTTGTATGATTGAATTATTCATTGGAAAACGAATTGAATTTGATATTTCTATTATGAATGACTTGGCATCTTTAGCCGGAGAATATGCCAATTTTAAAGTGATTAATTGGATATCAGAGTACATTGCTTCAAATAAGTACCCAATGTCTGTTATATCATCTCAGATTCACGCTTTCTCTCGAATCGGTAATATTAATCAAGTTCGATCATTGTTGAGTGATAAGCAAACATCACTTAATATGATAACGCCAGAATCCAAAATGAGTGTGATTATGTGCTTTTTGGCCTCCAAAGACTTTGATTCTGCAACAAAGATCGTTGATTCATTATTAATTGATGGATCAATAACAGCCAATATATCAGAAAGATTAATAATGCAGTATTTTGACCAGAAAAACTACGAAATGGTCATTAAGATATATATGAATTCTAGAAAGAATGTTTTCTCAGTATCACCTAAGTCTGTTGATTGTGTTATTGAATCATATATGAATACAAAACTTGACATTGAAATTGTTTCTCAATTGAAGCCCACAGATAATGGAATTATATATCTCGCAAAACACTTGCCTGATAATCTTTTTGATAGAATTGCTTGGGATTTACTTGTTGAAAATCCTGAAATCCGACCTCAATCTTCATTACTCTTTGATTTGATGGTCACACTTATTTCTAAAGATCTTCTCTCTGCTGCGTGGGCTGCATTTAAAAAGTATATTACATCAGGTATTGCTCCATCAGAAAACTCAATAGAGTTGGCATTACAAACTCAAAAAGATGTAAAGAATCATGGAAATATCATGCTTATCTATGATTCTGCCAGGGATTGTGGGATAATACCAAGCACCTCATTGATTACAGCTGCAATTTCATCATCCATTAATATTGGAAATATTTCAGAAGCATTCCAATTTGTTGCCGAATTGGAGTCTTCTCATATTGTAGTTTCAGACATTAATGTATCCTTAAAATCCGCACTTGAAATCCTTAAGAGATCGTTACCATCTTCAGAGAATATTCCTGAAATGAAGCAAGCAGTCAAAAATCGCCCCAGATCACATACATGCCCAAGAATAACCAACAAACTAACAGGAATGGAAGAAATATCAAACAGAAGTGCCTTCATTGTATTGGAGTCAGGAGAAATATAGATTAGTAATAAACCTATTTACCAATGATTAATTTAAGATTTGTTTTTCTACTCTTCAAATTTCATGTAATCATTTTATACAAAATATTTTTTTTGAGATTTGATAATAGCATGAGTCTCCTTAGTTTAGCCGATTGTTCTACCAAGAGTCTTTCTTTTCATATACCATCTTATGAAAAATTGGGTAATATGAGATTGGATTTACGCCGTAAAATTTAAAAATATGATATTGTTAAATTTGTTCTTTTCTGGATTAATCAATAGCCAAATAACCAATGCGAATGTATCTTATGGAAGAGTAGAAATTTATGATTGTGAATTTCTTCAATTAGAGAGCTCAAATGGAGGAGCTGTTTGTTTATCAAATTGTGGTGCAACAAACGTTTTTGTTGAACAAAGCGTGTTTCACAAATGCAAAGCTACAGGTAATGGAGGATCCCTTTACTTAGTATCAGATAGTAGCAATTATTCATTTTTAAAAGTTTGTATTTCAGAGTCTTTGGCAAGTATTGGGGCTGTTATGTATTCATCAACATCAAATAGCGAATTATACTATCATTCTTATGATCAAATATCAATAACAAAATCATGTCCAGTATCTGTATCAGGTTACAAATATTCTTTGAATACATATTATGGACAAAATATTATGAGGAGAAGCAATTTTTCTAATTCAATATCTCTACATGCACTATGCGCTATTTTTTACACAGCTAATTTGAATCATTTGTTTAATAATTTGGAAAGTAATCCAACTGATATAATCATTGGAGTTGTGAGTTCTCCAATAAAGTTTCCTATATTTAAATGCAATTTCGTCAAAAATATTCATGGAGCCACTAATCCCTATGGTATCATTCATAACAATGGATGTTCTCCATATCTTAATGCATCAGATTGCGTTTTTATTAATAATACCATTCGGACCATTGATGAATATTCTGGTAAAGTGTATTTCTTCAATTGCCTTTTGGATACTTTCTCTTGTAATGGTAGCCCAGTATTAATCAATTGCATTACCAATACATATGCCACAACATACAATAATGAATTTTACTCAACCAATTACTGCATAAACGGTAATTATCGATTTCAAACCAACTCAATTGTCCGAAAATCAATTCTAATGATTTGTACTTTCCCTATTTTTTCAATCTTAAAAACCTAAAATACATATTACATTATAATAATGAAAATCTATATGTACAAAAATACGCTTATCAATCAGCCATATTTTAAAAATCCAAAAAATATTCTGATTGATTGAGAATGGTATTATTTGAAATGTTGATTAGGGGTGTGAAAACTTAAGTTTAGATCAAGGAAGTCCTTATGACGATTGAAACATAAATGTTGCTCTCTGTTTCTTCTCTCAATAATATGAAACATTTAAAAGGATGAACTTACTTTTTATGTTAAAATGATATTTGAATTATTGATCTGTATTTAGAAATAGTGCTTTATTTGTGTATTAAAAACAAACCTTTATATCTCTGGAAATCAATAGTACTTTACAACTTTTCTCTTACAAGGTTCTTTTTCTTTTTTGAAAGAGAATTTGGATCAAATATTACTGGTACTGGTACTTCTTTGGATAAAAGCATCCATGGGTGAGATAATATTTGTTCAATTGAGAGTCGATCATTAGGAGTCTGACATAGAATACCCTTCAATAATTTAACAAATAGACTAGAAAATGTTTTTGGGTATACAATGAGTCCTTTTCTTATGCTTTGGGACATTTTTTCATTATGCCCAACTTTAAATGGTGGTTTTCCGGCAACCATTTCAAACAAAATAACTCCAATGCTCCAAATATCAGCCAGAAAACCATTGTATGGGACATCCATAAATGTTTCAGGAGCACAATATATTGAACAACCCTTTATGGAAGAAACCATTTCATCTTTGTTGGCAAAAATACAGTGAATAAATGAAGAAATCCTGATGGTTTCGTTATAATACATTATAACTTCGGGGTTAATGTTTCCATGAATGATTCCATTTGAGTGAATATGTTGCAAACCAAGGATAATATGTCGGAAAACAGGGCGGGCAGCCTCTTCAATAAGTGGACCTACCCTATTTATTAAATCCTTCAGGCTATTGCCATCATTTGTTGGCCAAAATAAATAATAAAACAACTCATGTTCAATAAAGTGTCTCATTCGTAATATATGACGGTGCTTCAGCAGCTTGTTTGCATCTATTTCGAATTGAATCTTTTGCATTTGAGAAATGCTCCGTTCAGAAACCTTGGATATGGCATGACATAAAGCATTTTCGCTTGATCCCTTTACAACATATGCAAAACAGCCATATTCAAATTTAGGCAATGTTGGTTCTAGAATAAACCCATCAACCCTTTTAGGAACACCATCAGAGTTAGCAGATTCAATCTCCTCATATGCAGTAAATGTTTCATTGAACATTAATGATAATTTTGGATAGTCAACATGCTTCTCATCTGTAAGTTTCATAATTGATTCGACTATTACATTCATTCCTTTTGGATAGAGTTCAATAAACAACTTAGGCCTACTTATTGTTGAAAAACCAATGTTGAATGCAGCCTTGCTATTAGGAGTGGTAGACATGAAAGAATAGAAGCAATACATGTATGACATATAGCTTCGTATTATCTTAGGCACAATAAAAGCCCATGATGCTACAGGTGGATGAATCCCATCTTTTTTCAATTGTTTTTCCAGATCTAAGAATAATTGTTCAAATAATTCGCAACTTTCTTTCATTTTTAATATAAGATTGCTGTTATCTTTGACAAATTGTTCTTCATTTAATTCTTCAATAATCTCCAAAAAACCAGAATTAGAGCTTTTTTGGAAATCATATAAAAATTCTAATAATTCTGGGCGAGTTTTGGGAATATCTCGGTTAAGTACATGAGAAATCAAATGGTTTAGATTTTGGGACATAAAAATTTTATCTTATACGTTTATTAATTGCATTAGAAAAACAGGTTGAAAATTCCTGGAAAGGGCTGAGTTTGTAAAGGTAATTGGGCCATAGAGAAGCTCATCACAGGTTCTAGGGTCGATTAAAGAGAGCTTATTGTATGTCACATGAGAAAAAACGTTGTTAATGGTGTTGATTTCTGAATGAATGCTATTTTGATATGGTATATCAAAGAAACATGAATCGAAAGAGATGCTTCCAGTAATTGACCAGAGATATAGCATTGGAAGACTTTTGAGATTTGAGACATAACAATAATAGAAGGAAAGGGTAACAGAATTATGACGAATCCCAATGCAAGCAGAATGTGCAGAGGTATTGATCATATTGACGGTAATAATATGCTGGTTAACATTAGCAGCTGGCGAAAGTGATCCAAAGAATGTTTTTCCAATAGAATTAGATATTTGGGAATATGACATAAGGATTACAGATTTCGAGCATCCGATTTCAATACCTGCTGTATATGACGAAGAAAAAGAATTTGTAACATTGGTATTTTTCAGAGTAAATGGTGAAGAATTATAAACAACCGAGCATATAAAAGTCTCGTATGGAGAGAAATCGCTAATAAACTCCATATATCCCTTCTCAAGACAGTATTCAGCAGCTCCCCAAATTTCAAAACTATTTATTGTAGGGCTTTTACAATCTTTAAAACATGTGGAATTTACTATTGCCAATTTACCATTTTGAATATGCATTCCACCAGTTTGAGAAGTAGAACTGCAATTATAGAATACACACTGTGTCATAAATAAAACTGCTCCTGAACTATGAACATACATTCCACCGCCTCTCCCTGAGGAACTACAAGATATAAAACATGTATAAATGATTTCGAACAATCCATTAGCTAAAATAGAAAGTGTTGTATTTTTTGTTACAATCATTATTTGTGGTTAGAGAAAGCACAAAAAAGTGACAATTTGAATGTCCGATCAATAAATCTATCAATTTATATTGTTTTACGATCTGTTGAGAAAAACATCCAGTAGAAGCAAGGCAACTATTAGCACATATCATCTTAGAAGAATAGAAGAATAGAAGAATTTTTTTATGCATAATTAGAACAAACACAGTTATAGAACATTTAATAATGGGTGTTCGTTGAGTAAGAACCATATCCATCATATTGAGAATATTTTGAGAAAAAAAAACGGAGAGGAATATTGATATTTTTATCTGCATACAATTTTCCTTGATCTAAAGCGCAAATAATCTCATTGTCATTCAACTCCAATACAAAATAGAAAATCTTCTTTTACTATGATCAGAAGACATATGGAATTGGGACTTAATTCTTGTGATTCTTTTAATGACCTCTCATACTATCATTATCGTTTTCGCAGCCTAACCAAAATCGCAAATAATCTCAATTTCATTCAGCTACAATACACTTCAAGAGAATATTCTTAGAATGACCATTTACTCATGATATCATTAGAATTATCACTGGATATAAGAAAGCATATATCACATTTATCTCTCTCTTATTAGCCATTTGATTAGTGCATACTAATTCTGCATAAGATCTATGAATAGTCTCTTTTGGTGTATCTCTGATTGTTTCTTCTAATGATTTTATTGGAGAGTTTTCTAATGTTCTCTGAGGAAGAGGAATATCAGCATTACAATGATGAGAATTGAAGAATTGCATTTGAAAAGTCATTATATAAGCGAATGAATTATTAGTTGTTGAGACTGCTGTTAAAGTGGAGAATGATGTAGAGTGATCTATGAACGAATGAGACACTTCAAGAGAACCTTGAATAACATAGAATAGATAGTTTTGATTATTCTGGAATATACAATACATCATCTTTCTTGATCCTGCTCCTTCAACAGTTACAACTCCAAGGTATGGACTGTTATTATGAACAATGTTAGAATATGATATTGATATTGTTCCTGATTCAGAATAGAACCTTAGACAGACATTATTAGATACCTTGTTGTTTGAGAAAGTGCAGTATGAACTTGTGAATGAGGATGAAGAATAGATCCAAATACCAGAATACATATAAGCATTGTTCATTGAACTGTTTGAGTTGTCAGCTCTCTGATCACCATCGAGTAAGCATATAGGACAACTTCCAGATGTGGTGTAAGAGCAATTTGATACTGATATATACCCCACTTGATTCACATGAGAAGCAAAAAGACGAGCAAAATGAAAATGTTCGTAAGAAGCAGAGCAACTATTAGCACATATCATCTTGAGACATGAATTAGAAGAATAGAAGTATATTGCTCCTCCATCAGAAGAACAAACACAGTTATAGAACATTGAGTAATTGATATTCATTGAGTAAGAACCACTATTAACATATATTACACCACCATATCCAGAGTATGTTAAATATCTTACGAAGAAACAGAGAGCAATATTAATATTTTTATCAACGTAAGCCCTTCCTTGATCTATACTTTCGTTTTCACACCCCAAACCAACATCCCAAATAATCTCAATATCGTTCAACCATAATGGAAATAGAGGCACAATCGGGTTATTTTTCGGATTTTTCAAAAACTTGGCTACTTGTTTTAATAATGATATGTGTTGTTTTCTCTTATATAGTTTTTTAGAATTATAAAGAGTAAGAAATACTAATAATCCAATAATAATGATTGAAATTGTGTTAATTTTAAAAGAATATCTTATTTGTTTGGTAATTTTGTTTAGTATTTTTGTGGTTTTACGTTCTTTATTCGAGAATAATAGGCATATTTGCAACAAATATGATATTTGTTTTAGAGATTCCAAAATTCGACTGATTTGGATACCAATAGATCCAAAAAATTGGAATTGGCAGGTATATCTAATAAAAAAAGAATAATCCAAAAATACAATATTGAAAACGAATAAAGCAAAAATATGATGCTTTGAGGAGGTAAATTGGTGTGATTCATAAACTTTCTTTTTCATCAGTGAAACACTATGATTCATAATTGAAGATATATGCTGTCTTTTTTCGAATATTTTGTATAAAAACATTACAAAAATCATGTACAAATTATTTATTTCGAAAAATAGCTGTGATGATGATGGTGAGACACTCATTAGAAACATTGTCACAAAATATTTTGATAATTGCAATGATAAACCCTCGTTTCTTGACGACTTTTTGATAAGAAATGATAGAAAATTGAAAAAAAAACGTGTTGATTAACGATTCTCATTCATACATTTGTAAAGTTTCAGTGGTAGGAAAAGGAGACAGTGGACAGTGTCTTGTTTTTGATCTGATGGATCAGGCATAGCAGGGCATGAGACGGTGTTTTTAAGTCCCTCGGCAATTGTTGTTTACTCAACAAGTCTGATTTTGAGGGGTGTTCCAAGCAAACACCGGCGCATCTCTTGGAATAAATAACTGTGATTTCTTTTGGGAAACATATTTCCTGGGTTTCTGTTGAGTTTTGTTAGAATATTTGGGTACAATTAATGGACATAATTGGTTAAAATGTACCCAAATAGCTCAAGGATTTGTTTATAGCTCCCACAAGCTAATTATTATCATATTAGTTATTACAAGGGATGGTAATAGATTTGGCATTATTTAGTTTTTGAGCAATGGCGCAAAAATTATCGAAACCTGCTCGATAAATTCAAAATGTATGATCAATTAAAGATTTCTCGACCGCTTGGTGGATACACCCAACTTGATACTCTGAGGAGATTTAATTACTGAAGCCTGTAATTTCTACGATCTCAAAAACATTATCTATTTAAGTAACAATTCAGTTTCGGTTTGTTGCCTCCATAAGCTTGAGTGTGTTGAATATTAGATTCTCAACTGTTTCTTCGTCATAGAATTTTTTAAGTTCTTTTTCGAGTTGCTCAACAATATTTGCACAATCTACAATCTTAGGAAATAGAAGAATTAATGAAGATGCCATTAAGTGATGAAAGAATTGCATTGGATCATTCGTTGATAGAGCAGCAACCCAGATAGGATAGAGTTTATGGGGATTTAAAACTTTGGTATATAGAGAAAAAATCACACTTGAAGGAAACCTAAATGAATTAATGCCTGCTTTCTCAATTAATGAATACAAAAGAGGGTGCAACATAATAATAATGTGAAGGGCACCTGATAAAATCGACTCGGTCGACCTCTGCTCAAGAAACTCAATAACACCTGTTTTGGTAATCATTGCATACAGCAACCAAAACAACAAGTGTTCACCGTCAGACAAATCTGTGTCAATTGGTATATCAGAAGAAAAAAATAATTCAGAAATTGCAATTGCAATTTGATAAATTTCGGAAACATATGATTGAAATTCGTCTCTCATAATAAAAAGGGAAGACATAATGCTGAAAACCACCTTAATTAATGGATGTCCAACAGGATATGCCGATAATAAAGAATTTTCAAGAAGTTTAAGAGAAATCCTCAGATTATTCATATGAGAGAATTGGTTGACGGAAATTGTTGACCATTGCCTTTTCAATGATAAAAAGTCATCTTTGATATTATGTGATCCTCCCAATTCTATATCATCAATAAAAAATAGACCACATTTGCTCCTATTTAGAGAAACAGGTTTATCAATAAGAAGAAGAAGTATTATTAATGGCGAATACTCAAATGGAATAGATGATCTGGCAATGTTAGCTAAGTTAGACGCGTTCTTTGGTTCGGATATTAACTTGAATACAATAGAATCATTAAAAACTAATAATCCTTGATCATTTGATACATTCTTTTCTTGTCGTAAACCCAAATAGTTCAATAATGATTGATGAGCATATAAATCATGTAAAGATGATGTTAAACTGTTTCTGAATGATGAATATGAGCTAGCTTTCTTAATGGGCCTTTTTTTTGTAATGTTAAAACTAGTGTTTGTAACAAAATCAAATGATCTTGTCGAACAAAGATGAGATAAAAATGAATTAAATGCAAATAAATTACAGAATTTGAACCCAAAATCGAAATCAGATGGACTCTTCCCAAAATGTATTGAAACATTATCAATCATAATCTGGCAATAACTACATATATTAATATCAAAACAACAAATATCTTCTTTCTTGCATTTATCAAATACTGATTCGGGAATCGAGTGTAAAAAGTAGAAAACTTGAAGAAAATCTTCATAATCTGGCTGAAAAGACTCTTTCTGCAAAAATTTTATTTCAAATGTATTACCAACGTCATTAATACTAATTAAACCACTCTTGTTATTTGGTAACAAAAAACAATAAGGTAAATCTGAGCTCATTGTAAAATACATTTACATTGGTTTATTCGTGGATATTATTATTCTCTCAGCTTTGTCTATTCTTTTAGACAATTGATCGAAGGAAACCTGTAATTTGCTTATGTCGTCATTTATTAGACGAGATTGCTTTGTTGCTCCGGCCCTATATTCTAGATATGGGTTGATATCCAACAATTGTGTGATTGTATGAATGCTGTTGGATGTGGTGACATTAGATTCTTCAAGTCTGTCGATGATATTTCCGGAGATAGCTTTAAGATTCTGAATTGAATCGCTGATGTTGTTAAGAGAGTCAATTTGGCTTGTGATACTCTTTTTTAATGATTCGCAAATACTTGAATAGTGAGTGCTGATTTGAGAAACTCGATTATTTAAATATTCGATTTGTCGAGTGTGATCGAAAAATATGGCTCTGGTATTCTTTAAGTCCTTGTTTTTAGACTTGTTCTCAAGTTGCTCCTTCAAACTCGAGAGCTTGTATAATTGAGAAGAAACCCTTGATACCTTGGCCTGTAGTTCAAAAACTTTTCGATTATTCTCAAGTATAAGCTCATTGATGGTATTTGATGCTTCACTGTCTTGAGCTTTGGTCTCGGTTTCAAACTGGGCAGCCTTTTTTTCAATTGAATCAATAATTGAGTGAACTCTTTTTGTTCTGTTCTGGAATCTGTAAGATAAAAAGTGAATCTTTTGTTCTATAATATCATCGGATTCTTCTTTGAGATCGAATTGTTCTTTGGATATCATTAAATTTTTATCTGGGATATCAACTGCTTCCAATACTTCATCTTTGGATTTCTCTAAAATGTAATCCATTTGGGTTTCAAGAAATGATTCAGATGTTTCGTAAAGATCCTGAATTGATTGAGAATCAATACTTGGGATTTTTTCTGATGAAATAATACTGATATACTTATTGATTGCATCAAGAGTATGCTTGGTATGATTGGGAACCGATTCATTGATCTGGAAAACTTCTTTCTTGATGGATTTGATCCTGCGATTAAGCCTGTTAAGCTCAATTGATAAATGTTCCGGGTTTATGGATTTCTTTTGGGGAACATTCTTTTTAGAACGAGTGGCTTCTTCATTGATCAGTTTCTTAAGGGAGAAATTGGGTAAATAAGGCTTGCTCATTAGTATGTAACGTGTTTTGAGCAAAAACGTTATAAAAGTGCGATTTATTGTATCAAATTGTCCACTATGTTTGAAAGAGATTTACAGTATCCGATCCTTTGGTTGAGGTCATTGTTGTTAGTGGTAATAGATCCATCTGAATTCACAGACAAGAAAACTCTTGAAGGGTGGTCCTCAATCCAGTATGTAATAGAAAATGAGAAACCATTTTCAGGGGTTATATCAAGGGTAACATTGCTTTCTGAGCAGTCATCTTTTTGAAAAGCATCCACTATTACAGAGCTCCATACGGCAGCTTTTTTGAGATTATCAATAACAGCTTCAAAAGACTCAAGCTTTTTTAGCGGCATCTGAGCCAATTTGAAAGACATAAACTCATCATCGTTTAGGATCAAGCGAGCAGACTTGTTTTCAAGCTGTCTTGTGACATCCTTTTTGACACCAAGTATTGCCGATACTGATGATGCTACAAACATTTCAACCGATGTTCTAAATCCGGAAATGTCTTGTAGTTCTTTCAAATTGGCTGAGGGGCAAACAATTGGAGGATCAACAACAACAGTGAGAAGAGGCCGGTTTTGCTCGAATGAATCATATGTTAAAATCGCTTCATATCCCTCAACAAAAGGAATACGCAAGCCTCCAAGTGAAGGAGTGAGTTTGATACTGCACTGAGGTAAAACAAGACTGTTAATAGGCTGTATGTTGCTGTTGTCGCTTTCAATAAAATCTAGCCGAGATGCTATTGAGAATAAATGAGCAAGATGATTTTGCATATTGTTAGATATGAAATCAATAATTTCAGGTGAATCATGCGATGCACCTTTCACCCATGATATTCGTGCATTTGCAACTACTCCTTTGTCTACAATCGCCAATTCCAATGAAAACGTTTTCCCAGAAACAACGATTTCCTCTCCATCGTTAAAAGTAGAGCAATTCAATCCACAATTCAAGGCTTCTTGGTTAATCCAATCAGTGATGCCATTATGGGCATACCTTGATGGATCTAGCAAGTATCTGTCTATAAGTGTCAAAGATTGGAAAACAGAATCAAAAATCTTCCAAGTCTTCGAATCACCTGATGATGAAGATCCGATGCTACTTTCCTTTCCGGCAAGAGTTTTCAGTCGGTTTTCTTCCTTTAGCACTGCATCTTTCAAAGTGCGCAAAGATTGTGAGATTAAAAACGATTTGCCATATGCATGAGCAGGACCAAATATTTGCGCAGATCCAGGACCAAGCAAATCTCTGTATAAATCGCTAATTCCCCTTTTCATGTGGGCAACCAATTCACCATATGTTCTCATATTCTAACCGAATATATTTACGAACGATTAAATAAACAAATAATTCTCCTACAGTTATTTGTAATAATATCACAAAAATTCAAATGGTCTTCTTTCCATTGCTTTTATTCATTGATTATGGTTCTGATACTCCTCTGAACAATGATTTCATCAGCAATAATAGTTTTATTGTATCAATAGTCAATGATGGGATTACTATTAAGGGTTTTAGCATTAAACTATATGATATCAATATGATGGTTATTCAAGAACATGATACAGTGATTCTTGGAAAAGGAGGCACAGTGAAAAAATCGGCCAATTATGTATATCATGTCTTTGAAACAAATGGAATATTTGAAACTGAGAAAAGTGTGACTGTGGATGCAATTGTTGTTGGAGGTGGCGGCGGCGGGGGAAAAGGTGGTGTCAATACGGCATGGCCTTGCTATCAAGGGGCTGGAGGAGGAGGAGCCGGGGGATTGAATATTGTCAGCGGTATTATTGTCAATGGAGTTAACAATGTGATCGTGGGTTCGGGTGGAACAGGTGCTACTTTATCTTCAAAAAATGGTATTAATGGAGGTATTTCATCATTTTCTACCATTTCTGTTTCAGGTGGCGGAGGAGGGGGATCTTACGGAATTAAAACAGGGTCAAAAGGTGGATCAGGAGGAGGAGGTGCAAGTGGAGGCGTTACTGGAGGAGGAAATAGCGGAAGTCATCTAGGAGGAGCTGGGACAGGTACTGAAGGTAAGTCAGGAGGAGGAGGAAACCGAGACTGTGGAGGTGCAGGGGCTGGTGGGGGTTATAATGAAGTGGGAGGTGGTGCTGTTTCAGGAAGGGGAGGAGGAAAAGGAGGTAATGGATACAATGCATCAATTTGGATGGATGGAATAGTTATTGGAAATAATATGTTTGCTGCAGGTGGAGGAGGTGGAGGTACCAAGTATGGATCTTCAATTGGCAATGGAGGAAATGGGGGATCTCAAATAGGAGGATCTGGAGGAAATTCTAACACTGCCCCAAATAATGCTGTTGATAATACTGGAAGTGGTGGCGGAGGAGGAGTTGATACTAGAAATGGAGGAAATGGATCTAATGGGATTGTTATCATTAGATATCCCATTGTTTTGGACAATATATATACCATGTTTACTGAGCTGAATCTTACAACATACTTTTTTGATGCAAGTGTAACAGACCAAAACGGAATTAAATATACATTGGAGAAAAGAAAGGTCTCTATTGGATCAATTAATTCAATTATTCATAATAACAACAAGGTTTTTGGAATCCTTGTTTTCCTGAGTCTCTTTATTGTGTAAACACCTGTTTTTTTGAATTGTAAATAATCACAACGATTAAATAAAAAATGAAAGGGTTTTTTTATCCAGATTCAACAAACGAACCAGTAGATGGATCCTTAACTCATCCACACTTATATGGAGGTGTTAAGGATTTTGTTTACTTTGTTGAAAATTATATCCAAAATGAAGAAAAAACAAAGGAAAAGGGGAATGGTGGAATTCAATTCAAACCTTCTGATAAACCGAAAAAGAAGAATACTGAGAATAAAATGCCTTCAATGGAAGTTAGTAACAATGATAATAGAAACACATCGGTGAAAACTGATTTGTCAACCATAGATAGCAGTCCTAATTCCGCTAGAAGTATCTCTTTGAATGTTAAAATTCCTGTTGAAAAGTTAAATTTAAATAGATTTTCCGGGATTAACCTAAAGTTGCGTCAACCAGTAGATGAAGAGAAGCCGACCGAGTCTCAAAGTATTAAATCTGGCAACAACGGCCCAGATTCTTCAGCCATTCTGCCTGATTCGGAAAAAAATCAAAGCCAAAAGAAATTGGATGATGGTAACGTTATCAACACGACAAATAGAGAATCTGCTTTGGTTGACAGTGTTATTTCAAACCATGCTTCTCAGCTTATCCAAGATGTTGGAGTAACACATAATATTGATGGGAAAAATGATTTTAGCAACTCAGAATCAAGAATTCAAGCATCTGCACCAAAAAATGATGGTGAACAATTACCAAATGATCAATCTAATCAATCAGCTGTTAAAAATCTCCTCAAGAAAAACAAAAATATGTCTCGGTCTATTTTGCATGAAAAAAATGAAACACCTGATCTTAATCCAACTCAGAATGAAGAAGAAATGGTTGAGACTACTCTTCAAAAGGAACAACCGAAAAAAGCCAATCCAAAATATACATCACCCTCAATGCGGAAACAGTTTGCTCCATATGTGCCTTCCAAAAAAGCCGATAGTATTCCATCTGCCAATCAGCCAGCAAATCCTCCTCAAAAAAAAAAACAAATCAAGCCAAGTTTTCCAAAAAGACATGTATATTCATTTTATAACTCTGAGGCAATTATGATTAATCTTGAAGACCCCATTTTTATTTATAACTTGAAATTCATTATTGATTTTAGAGATGTTTATGATATAATAACAATTGGGAATGGTTCATTTATTTATTCTACAATTGATCATGTTTACTTTAATAATTTATGCATTTTTCAAGGTGAAGGTCCGTTTTTATTGAAACTTGATCCCGAATCAATGGACTTTTTGTTTTGTATGTCCATCCATACTCAAGAGTTATATGTATTATCATCTTTGGTGTTGAATGATAAGCAGTCACCAGCTTTCACAAATGTGAAAGATTTTTACCTCTCAAATAACTACATATTAATAAGGAGAGAAAACACTTATTCCTTATTTAATAAGTATTCAATCACAAATGTACCAATTTTTGAATGTGAGGTTAAAGCGAATCAGGAAGTGTACATTGATAACAATAGTTTATATTTTTATGATAGGATTGGAAAAACCTTAATAGCTAAACAGGTTATAGGAACAGAGATGAAAACAATTAATGATGTATCAAATGTATGGGCATACAATGGAGTTTTAACCTATGTTGATTCAGAAAATAAAATTTTTGTACCACAATTTTATGTTCACACAATGAATGATTATCAATCCGTTGAGTGTGTTATTGTATTCCGTGATACCATTTGTATCTGGAGAAATCGGATCGCTGCTCCAGTTATCGAAACAATATGTAAAGTTGGGGATTCATTTATATCAAAGAAAAGATATAACGATCTTTTGAACGAGATTGAGCAGGTAGCTTCTTCACTTGATACTGATTTTAGTCCCATCATTAATTCCGTTTTCAATGCAATAACTGATCGAGACACAAAATTGAAACAGTATAAAGATAAATTGATTAGTCTTAACAAAGTATATGATGAAAGAATGAAAATTGCTCGAGAAACTTTTTTGATATATGATGCTATCATCAATCAATATAACAATGGATTTCATATACAGGCAATATCATCCGTTTGTGATAAACCCTTCACGTTTTTCACCAGATTTGTCGAAGAAAAAGATATCAGTAGCATTATACCATATCTACCAAATCCCATTTTGATCAAATTAATAAGTTTATTGTTTACTTGTTTGAAGCACAACCACATTGATGATAATATTTGTAATCTCTTAATAAGCACCTTAAAGAATGTCAAATTCAATGATTTGTTATCTTTAAGTATATTTAAGCAACTTGTTCCAAGTTTTTGTCTGAGTTTGAAATCGGCATTGGAAGCGCAGCCAGAAAACACGAGTTTGTCTTCAGCTTATGAGCATTTAAACAGATTAATTGGTTATTAAAAAAATCATTTACTTTGAATTTGTGGGGTTCCGCCTGTAATTTTTAAGTAACAAAGATCACATACTTTGACCGTTGATTTTGTGGATATATTTGGAATTATGATCTTATTTGACAAACAATCAGAACAAAAAATTCTTCCGCATTCACGGCAATGGTGCCGCCTTCTGGTAAATGTAAAAGCACGATGACACTTTGAGCAATGAGTAACAGAACTATCACGTATCCAAATTGGTGCCTCTCTGTATTGTTCAATTGGAGAATCAACAGAGTCTTTGGCATTATTTATCGAATTGGTGACAATTTCATTCCATGCATCTCTTTCTTCTGGAGAAAGAAATTCCAAAACAAATGATTTTTGAGGTGCATAAAAAGCAAGGCTCATTTCGGGAGTATCTAAAGGTATTTCCACCCTTAATCTTGTTAAAGAGTATTCAGCCGGAGCAATCAACATTCCTACACTTTGTTGAGCATACAAAAACATATCCGAAAAAAGAAAAATCTCTCTTTTGCTGGAATTGGATCTACATTGCTTAACAGCTGATCCCCTTTTTAACAATCTCCGTCCCGGTTGAACAATTGGAAAAGGCTCCTTCATGAACATCTTGCTGATTTCTTCAAGTTTTGGAATTGAATCAATTGTCTCGGTTAAAATCTCGATTGATGAAGCAAAGCTTTCCAAATCTTTTCCATACTTGGTCTGAAGATTGTTGGGCAAATAGGTCAATATTTTCCGTGATGTTGAAGACGTGAAAAGTTGCCAAGGAATGGGAAGTCTTAACATTTGTATAATGGTATTATTTTTGATAAGGGAAAGATATTTATCAGACATTTCAACAGAAAAAGCAATTCCCAAATATTCAATAGACAAAAGTTTGTTCATATACTCATTATGGGCTTGCAATATTTCACTATTCTTGGTAAAAATATCAATGAACAATTCAATAAACCCATCTTTGGGTGTTTTAACCATATTTTCCAAATGTGAAAGAAAAACTTGATGAATATCGCTTAAAACAGTAAGAGGTTGTTCTAAAACTTTTTGAAGCTTAGAAAATTTGGTTTCGCTGATATCAGTTAGGATAGACTTGCGAAGTACTTCGATTTCGGTAATAAACTGCCTTTCATATGTTAAAAAATCAATAATAATCATTACTATTTGAGGATTTGTCGGTATTAAATCAATTAAATTGGTTTCATCCATCCTGACACCATTTATTTGTGCAGCAATTAATTTCCTGGGATCAATCAAGAAATTAAATGAAGAATCAAAGCAATTACTGGTAAAACAAATATCGTTCAATGATTTAGGATTCTTTTCTTCATCAATGATATGGGTTGGACCAAACCCGCTTCTCCACCTTATTGCCATAAAAAAATTAAAATTATAGTTTTAGACGCTCTCTGTGATATATGGGACAAGTATCACATCGCCCAATTCCGTGAGAGCAATAACTGTTGATTCTTCTCGGAAGTAATTAATGTGAGCTACTTTTGAGCTGGTTCTATATGATTGCTTGTAATAGTTAAGGAAGAATGCCTCAAAAAAGTAAAACACTGATTGGCAATCAACCATAACTACGTGATCGAATCCTTTCTCATCCGAATAGGCTTTCCAACATGATATTGGATTTTCTATTGCTTTTTGGTTAATCTTTTCCCCATTGATAGAATATAGAGCAATTGAGCTTGTGATGGCTCCCTGAATAACAGTTTTCAACTCAATCAAAACAAATCCCCATGATGGTGTAATAATTATGGATTTGGGTTTTGATCCATTGAGGTTAACAACTCCTGTAATTTGTCCATTTTTTAATGAGCAAAACAACAGGGTACCATCAGTTGTTCCGCAAACAATGGTATTAAAAGAATGACTCACCGCAAGACAATATATTATTGAAGAAAATGTTGGAATAATAAATCTATGTTGTGATGGTTCGCTAATTGAATAAATAGATAACACAGCTTCAGAATTTGCAACAACAAGAGTGTCTTGGTCAATATCGAAGCTAGAAATAGTATTCCTTTGATGAATTATACTCAATGGAGTGTCTGTACCGTTTTTAATCAAATATATATCATTTCCATAAAGCTTACATATTAAATGGTGTTGTTCATCAATATAATGATAGAAATACTTGGTTTTTGTGTCCTTTGAGTCATATGGATACTTTTTAATTGGCTTAGATGATCGTGAAACATCTATATATGATGTTATATCAGAATAATCAATAAATGCTCTATCAGAGTTCGAGTGTCGACTTGATCTCTTATTATTTGTAGAAATCTGGTTTCCTGATGTAACTGTTGTGCTCCTGCTTCTCCCTTTCATTGATTTTCCAGATAGAGCAGATATAATTTGGCCTATATTTATTGATGATGTGACAATAGATCCAGTAATATCAATGTCAATGATTATAATCTTCTTAAGAGATTGAATAAAACTAGTATGAGAAATACTATATTGTGGGTTTCCTTTGATTAGAACAGGTTGAGGGATTAATGGAGGAGAAATTGTATAAATAATTCTATTTGGATGAGGCTCGGAAAAAAGTTGTGGTGGGATTTGGCCAACATGACATAAAATTGCTTCAATATTCGCTCTTAGCTCTTTGTTCTCAAGGTTATCTTTTGTCCAAATTGAGGGATACATTTCTTTCATATATACATTATTAGCTTCTTCTGCAGCAATTCCTTGTTGTTTGTAACCCCATATGAGATCAAACCATTTGTTAATTGATAAAGAAGCAATCTCGCTTTCAAGAGCTTTTCTATTGATATATATGAAATGATGGTTTGATTGGGCCCATGGAGGTAAAACTACGTCATCAATCTTATTTCCATTAAAAATACCAAGATTGAAATCATTGCTATTCACAAGAAATTCGGGCATGAAAAAAAATTCTGGTATGAGCTCTCGAAAGTCATTTTGTGTGGTTGTACATAATAAAAATGCATTATTAATGGAATTAAAAAGTCTTCCTGGGTGATCAAAACGGCCACCTTGGATATCAACATGTAATGTTGTGAAAGGCTCAATTCGAACAAGCCACAAAAACAGACTTAATGGGCAAACAGGACCACTACTGTATAAATATGGATCAAGATTCATTTCTTTGAAGCTCTTGCATTTTTCAATTAATTCTTTCATTCTTGACTCATTTAAAGCACCAATTGGTTTGGAAAAATCTCTATAAAACATTTTTGATTGAAGTTGTGCTACTGGAGTGTCATATTGAGAAATGACCCATGGAAATATTGGATATTGTGATGGATTATTAAATGATCTTCCACTAAGTGTATTTAACATTAATATATAATGAAACGTGGATATTTTTCTATGAATCCACTGGTCAGTGAGATTCTGCGACTCAAAAAATGGCTTAAATAAAATATTTTGATAAATTTGAATTTTTGGTAAATTCAAGCCTTTGAAGCATTTCAGAATTGGTAATGAATTAACATTAGGAAAATTAATGAAGTATGACCTATTTGAAATGGAGAAAATCTCTATTGCTGATTGGTGATGTAAATGAGTTCTTAGCAAAAGACCTTTGATCTCGTTTAATCTAATTATTGTGGTTTTTCCATCAGAAAATGACAAAAGTATAGTATCTGAAAGCAATGTAAATATACCTTGAGAATGTCCTTTAACTCTAATAAGTTCACATGCAAGTTCAATAATGCAAGTTGATGTACTACTTTCAACTTTTTTAATTTGCTGTTCTTTATCTTCAACAACTTCAAAAAGTTTTGTAGGAGTGTTAATCGAATATTCTTTTTCCAACAGAATCCTAAACTGCTCATATTGTTCCATAGCTGTGGTTGGATCGCCTGTATCGCGGATTAATGATTCCTGCATATGATTGTTATAATGAAAATTCTTTTTAAATTTTGCAGGATATCCATAAGAGCATAGAATAGAATCTCTTTTATAATGCAAATCGGTTTTATGGCTGGATGGAAGAGACTTGAACCATGGAGCATGATGAATTGTCATACATTTCCAAAACCTAAGCCAAATTTTCCTAAAATTCTCCTGGTCACTATGCATATTATCCAAATAATCAGCAAGAGAGTTAGGAGATAGGGAAATAATACCATTTTGGACTTTTTCAAGTAAAGATTGTGCATTATTGGAATTATTTTTATTCCTTTCAATTAATTTCTCATATAATTGGAGAGGTCGATTATCAATACTATTAATTAGTTCTGAACAATATGAATTTAAAAACTCTATCGAACAATTCTCACATTCCCCTAATGGCATATTCAAGTGATTAATTTTGGAAACTGCGATTTTTGATCTATTAAAGAAACATAATAGATCATGATTATTCAGAGAATTAAGGTCAATAGCTGATAACAAATCTGGAATCTCCTTCTTTCCAGATCTAATCAAAAAGCTATACAAAAACAGAATAGATGAAACATGTTGCCTATCGTTTCCAGCCATAAATAATCGAATTATTTCAATAATAATATCTGAATCGATCCAGTTGGCTTGATCATCAAAAAACATACCGAAAGAAGGATTACAACTTGACAAATCTATTGATTTCAATTGATAATCAAGATCAATTGGCATAAATGATTCTGATTGAGTTCGAGTCGAAACTGAAGGGGTGTCAACTAATACAGAATCTTCAAGCTTTAGCAAAGATATTCTTTTTCCTTTGGACTTTCCATTAGGGGAGTTTGAGTTCGTAATCAGTCTACTAAGGGTAATCTCTGCCATTTCAGGAGAGTATAAATTTGCATTTTGTTCAATGTTAGATAATGAATGCCTAGAATTCTTGCTTTTTAATATTTTTGATTTTTTCTTTCTTGATACAAAATCATGGGATCGGGAATCTAAATGATGATTTGACTGTAATGGAATTGGTTTTCTTGATGATTTATTGTTGGTATTTATTATAGTATCATAGATATCCTTATTCCACTTGAAAAAGAAACTATCGAAAACGCAACCCAAAAAATCTCCAAAACTTCTCAGTATATTATCCGGATACCCTTTTATATATTCAAAAAATAGAATACGTAGAAGAGAATGGTAATCTTTGTGAATTCCAATACCAATTGTAATTATTGTGGTTATTATTGTTCGATATGAATCTGGATCGCATGCCAATAAAAACTGAATAATTCTGGTTTGGTACTCATTACTGAATAAATATGAGGCAAAAATTGGCCATAATGCCCAAAAATCATTAGATGCAATGGATTTTGATGGTCTAATACTTGTTAGAACCATATTGATTGCATTCTCACCGATATTGAGAGCCATCCAAAAAGTAATAGGAAAAATACAGTGGCAATCATTGCCAGTTTTCATAACCATTTTTTCAAATAATGATTCCCTTATAAATGATGATCCTAATTGATGATGTATTAGGTCGATGTGATCTTGAAGAGAAATAGACTTAATAAGATGAAATTTATGAGATTCAATAAGTACTGATATTATTGCAATGACAATTTTGTCATTCTTTATATTGAATAAGTATTGAAGCAAAAATATGATTTCAAATGAAGATAGAACATCTTCGTTAAATGAAAGTGTTGAAATCATTCTTTTAAGAAGGATTAGTAAATCAAATAAGTGATCAAAATCATTACAAGTTATTATGGTACTAATGAAAACAAGGAAATCATCCTGAGTGAACCTCATTAGTGAGAATGAATAAGCAACCCCAAAAACAGCTTTCCTAATGTTACTCAAACATAATTGATCTCCCCTAAACCTACATTTCATTCTGGATTTATCAGTTTCATCTGGCATGATCCAATAATAAACAGAAATAATGTTCAAAAAATAAGTAAAGGAAAAACACTCAATGAGAAGTGAAGCATAGTCCAGGCTAATTACATTTTCCCAGTGATTTGAGATTTCAAGATGGCTCTTCTGATCTGATTTTGTCCAAATACTTGGATTGAGTAATATATGCTTTAGGAACTGTAGTTTGGAATCATGATGATTCAAACAGCAAAAGATTGAAAACAGTCTATTATAAAGCTTATATGTAATCAGAACAGGATTTGTTGAAAACAATAAATGAGAGAGGATAATGATTCCATTTGCATCATGAAAATCACACTGGATATCTAATCGGCATTTTATTGCGCCTTCAAATAGTTGTAAACTATGCTCAATAATATTTGGAGATTCCGAACCATCCCTAAAACAGAGTCCCCATTGAGCAAATAAGGGCAATAACAAATCAACACCACATTGGTTTAAAAATATATCAACAAAAGAAAAATAAATATTCGATTCCTCAAACTTTTGAGAGATAACAATACTCGAAGATTTTCTAGGTTCGCTAAATATTACAGAGCCATTCATTTCTGTGGGATTTAAATATAATGATGGAATAATATTCTGAGAAGTATGATATAGGGTATACGCTAAAATATCAGATATTTTCTTTTGGTCATTTAATGGTAAAATACAAATGGGACCCAAATAAGCAATTGGCAATGATGCCGTGTTACAACTACATTTGGTTGTTACATATTTAATACTGGATAAAAGAAGTGCTGATATAGGTATTTGTGATTCGTGTTTATTGACGTCATGGATTGATATAAATATACTATAGCTCTGATTTTTTGGGAAAATGGCAAACTCAAGAAGAAACCATTGATTATTGGGAATTATCAGATTAGTAGTTTCTCTTATAATTTCTTTTCCATTTAAATACTGAAAAAAAATAGTGCTGTTTTCAACAAGTATTTGGATGAAAGAATTCTTTGAATCAATAAAACTTATTATAAATGAACCTTTTGTGGAAATAATGGAATCTGATAAGTACCACATATATAAAATCAATCCAGAAGCAAATTTTGATGAATCAATTCCAGTAATTTCGATCCCTTTGTCGTTAGAAATAGGAAATTTGAATATTGGAACCTTATTTGCTTCATTAATCATTTTTGAAAAAGCTGCTAAAACTATTGGATGAAATCTTGGAAGCCATTTTCCTTCTATAAGGCTAAATAGAGAGATAAACTGTCTCACTGATGTCACCGATGAATATGTTTTAGATAAAATCATATACAATGAAACTGTAGCAGCAACTGTTCTCAATGAAATATCTTCATCGTTCCTCCATTGGTTCAATAAATCTAATAAATATATATCTAATCCGCCACTACTAGATAAGATAGAGTTTTGTATACTCTTTTGACAACAATCTGCAATAAACGATAAAGTTCTTTCGAGCTTTGAAGAATATCGATACGCTCCAATTAACAAGCGTAAAACTCTGGGTTGCTTAAATATAACTTGTTGAGCATTTCTCATATCTTCAGGGCCAATTATAAGCTTAAACAAGCTAAAATACAAATTATCATCCGGTTCTGGACCATAATGTTGATGTAAAGATGATTCAATTCCCCCGATTTCAGAATTAGTCAGTAAATGATATGGAGAAATTAAAGTACAAAATGATATCAAATTCATTAAAAGCAATCGTGATTCTGTAGTTCTTTGAAGAAGAGGTAACTTTGGACAAATATTTTCAATAATAGAGGATATTTGTTCAGCTTTGGATGAAAACTTATTAATTAAAAACAGACACATCTCCAAATATGTATTGCAGGAATTAATCATTGATTTATTGCCCAAAGTATCAAATAATGGTTCAGATATGATAATAATTGAATGGAAAAAAAAATCATTTTGTTCAATATTGGATGAACAAGATACTCTTTCAATCACTGAACGAGTATAAATGCATAATGATGGCTCAAAATAAAAATATGGAAAAAACTCAACAAAAGCATTATGAAGACTTAGGGATTGGGTACACTTGGTACTCATTAAAAATTGATCAAGAAATCCGAAAAGGGCAGATCTGGTATTTGAAACAGCAACTTTTTCAATAGATGTTGATGTTTCTGCCTGTTGATATAAAAAGAGTAGGTAAATCAAGTACTCGAGGCAATAGATAGAATCGGTATCTTCAAAAAATGAAGCAATATCAATCGTAGAAAACCTCAGAACCATTTCACTCACCAGTGTTGGATAATGTTCAATGCTTGATAAAACCTTCCGAAAAGAGATTGATGAGTTCTTAGTAGCGAACAATGCAATAGACTTTCTTAATGATCCAAATATCTTGCTTTGAGGATCTAACGAAAATCCAGAAAATAATGGATCTAAAATTGTAGACAAACACAAAATTTCGATAGGATATGGATCGGATACAGATTTGAAGAGTTTTATAAAAACATAAAACAATGCTAAAGATGATTTGAGTTGAATAATCTTGTCTTCTTGAAATGGAAATATTGATGAAGAGCATAATACGAATGAATTCGAAAGTCCATCTTTGCTGATAATAATTTGGGAAATTTCTTCAAGAAACATTAATATAGATAACGGAATATGGCTCTCAATAGATTGGGTCTCAAAATACTGGGATTGATTAGATTGGTAATTATAATCAGAGAGAATTATTTTGTTATTACCAAAATTAACATCTCTAGGAATAATTGTAATTGGAATCAAATCGTCGACATTGGTAAATTCAAATATAATTGACTTTGATAAACTAAACACCATGGTTGAAAGTGCTTTAGAAACATCAAATAAATCCATGCTTTTAATATGTGGAAGTATGTTAATAATAAATTCGATATTCATCCTATTAAATGTATCCATAGAGTGCAATAAGATTGATAAAAGATTGGCAAACCTAATACTATTATAACTCTGTTTAAAAGGAAATAAATATTGTGTGAATGACTTCAAATAAATATTGCGGATTTCAATAGAATATGTGTTGAAAACCTTAATCCCAAGATCAATTATTAGATCAATTGATGATAATAAATCCTTTGAATGTGCAAAAGACATAAATGCAATATCAATTACAGACGGATCAATTGAGGTATTATTACTATTTATAATTTTTATAATAGTATAATTGATAGAAATTATACCGAGTTTTATACAAATCTGATCAGGACTGTTTAGCAAAAGAGCCAATGATGATTGAATCACTGACAAAAAATCATCAAAGCGGCCATTTTCTATTAAAAGAACCCAAGATATAAATGAATACAATATTGCTGATGAATACTCATGGTTTATTGTTCCAGATTTCTGAATAACAATAATCAAAGATCTTAAAAAGTCAGGACGAAATGAAAACACAAAATTATGTGAATAAAATACATCTGTTAAATTTTTACCGGCTCTTAAATCATCTCGAAGCTTCTGAACGCTTGAATTGCTAAATACTGGAAAATATAACTCATTAAATGCTTCTATTATATCCGAATCAGCATTTTTAGCATTAATTATTGATGAAGAAACATATTTAATAATATCAATACACAAATCAGGTAAGTTTGTCATCAGATAACCAAAACAACTTTAAATAGAATATTTATTTCTTTCGCATCCTTTCCCTCTTGTCTTGTTCAATTTTCCTTTTAACTTCGTTCATATATTGAATTTTCTCTTGATTCTCTTTTCTCAATCTCTCTACCTCTTTTTCTCTCATTCTCTCTTCGTATTTTTGTCTTTCTAACTCTTCAATGTTAGAATACCCTTTTTCAGCCTGTTTAGCAATGAATTTAAGCTGTTGTTCATCAGAAATCAGTTTAAGCTGGTTTGCAACATCAGTTCCAGTCTGAAATTCTGGTATAATTCGCTCAATAACGTGTCCAGCTCTAAAAATAAGAACGCTAGGTGTCTTGACAACATTATAACCATCAATCACTTGTTGCTCACTTCCTTTAAGCTTGGAGATATCAAGAGCATAAAAATCAACATGAGGCATATTTTGAAATTGCTCCAATAGCTTGCTTGTATACCAAAGCTTCTGATATACCTTATCAGACTTGAAAAAGTAAACAGCAATTGTTCTAATAATGGAATTGCATAGAACTGTTTCCATTGTATCCTTATCTCCTTGGTGAACACTGAAAACTTCAGACCTACCAAATATATCTTGATAATCTCTCAAAACACCCGAAATCTTACCAACAGATTTCTCAGAACCAAAAATAAACACTGGCATTGACAATGCTTGCTGTTTCTGCATGGAAACAAGTTCCTCGAGTTCCTTTACAGACAAAAATTTCTCCATTAAAAATTTTACATTTTGCTCAACAAACCTGTTGGAAGATTTGCTTTGTCGAACTTGTAGCCCATTGGTACAACAACGACATCAATTCCCTCAGTGAGTTCAACGAGTTCTTTGAACTGGTGTCCAGAAGGAGTGTAGAGAGCTCTCACACCTTGCCCACATCCGCATTTTGATGCAAGAGAAGTGAGAAGCTGATCCCACTTCCGATAAAGAGTGGGTTTGATTTGAACAGGGACTGGTTCACAGTTCTTTTCAGCTATATTCCAGCATCTAACTGTAGGTGGTACAGTAGCATCCATATCAAAGAGTTTTGGGCCCCCAGGACCAACTTTGTGCGGCGCGCAAGTCATAAAATGATTTTATCTGGATAAAAATTTTGTTAACTTTATATTTTATGCCTAACGAGGATAAAAAAACAATGATATTTTGGAGTATTGGGACTGGATATCTAAAAAGACACCAGTACTATGATTATCCTATTATCGGTGCAACACTGTTGAAAGACACCATGGTGATGTTTTCAGCAAAACACAATACACCTAATGGCCCAACAAACCGTTGTTTTCCTTCAAAAGTGGAAAGAATAAAGTTTTGAAAAAATGGTTAAGAAAATGTTTTTCGGTTGAGGAATCCTGGATTATATGAAGGTTTTTGAAAAAGAATGGTTCATTCAGACATAGTTCGAAATAGAATTTCTATCCAAGTAATTTTTGATCACACATTTACATTATCACTTTTTTGAAATGGATCAGAAAACTGATTTTGAGCGTTTTTTATATGGAGATGGAAATGAAATTGTTATTAATGATATGGAATTTTGTGTCGATCGAATTATTATGCTACCCAAGATTCGTCCTCATCAACTTGATAAGACTGTGAGATTATCTGTTGAATACTGCAAGTTTGCTGATTTTCGTCGAAGAATATTAGAAAAATCTACAGAATGTCCAGTTTTAATATATAAATTGTATAAATATGGTGTTTTTGTATTTGATGAGATTCAACTTGTGTTGGAACATTGCAACGCTTTCATGTTGTGCTATTATTTTCGAAAAGAAATGGATGATTTCGAGTATTTTATAAGAACAAAGTCAAAACCTTATGGTTTTGATGAATCATTCATCGATAATGGAAGCGATATTGATCAGTTAATTGAGTATGGTTTTTATCCTTCGAGTATTGAGTATTGTCTTAAATATGATGTTATAGATGATTTAATTAATATCAGCATTCCGGATCAAGAAGCTAAATGGAGTCCATTTGAGTGGAGTAATCGTCCAAACTATCTTGATTTTTTATCATTTGCTGGTTTTTTTGGATCAATCAGGTGTTTTAAACATTTGTTATTGAATGGATTTGAGCTTAATAATAAAGTATTATCAATGGTTTCCTGTAGTGGTTGTTTTGATTTGTTTCATTTAAGTAGAGAAAAACAAAATATTACTATTGAGTGTTTTTGCAAAGCATCAGAGTTTTTCCACCCAAATTTATTAGAATTTATGGTAGAAAATGGAGTTGATATGAATGCAAAAAGTGATAATCTTGAGTTTTAGTATTTGATCAAACTCCTCTCCATATAGCTGCTAGAAATGGTCATCTTAGTGTTGTCGAATATCTGGTCAATCAGAAAGCCGATATAAATGCAAAGAATAATGGTACTGGGTGATAATAATTGATATGACTCCTCTTCATTTATCTGCTTGGAATGGACATCTTAGTGTTGTCGAATATCTGGTTAATCAGAAAGCAGAAATAAATGCAAAGAATAATGGAACTGAGTATTAATATTTGATATCACTCCTCTTCATTTAGCTGCTGCTAATAACCATCTTTATGTTGTTCAATATCTTGTTAATAAAAAAGCTGATATGAATGCTCTTACTTATGGATATCCATCTGGAACACCTCTCCATGTAGCTGTTGCTAATGGTAATTTTAGTGTTGTTGAATATTTAGTGAATCAAAAAGTTGATATTAATGCAAAAACAAAAAAAGTTTGGTTTTTATATTTAATTGGACTCCTCTTCATTATGCCGCTACTAATGATTATTTGAACATTGTTAAATATCTAATTAATCAAAATTCTGATATAAATGCAAAGAATGAAGATATTAAATCTTAATGTTTTCTTCTACACCTCTTCATTTAGCTGCTCAAAAAGGCCATCTAAGTATTGTTGAATATTTGGTTAATCAAAAAGCTGATATAAATGCCAAAGATGAATGTATTGGGTTGACATATTTGGTTTGACTCCTCTTCATTATGCTGTTCCAAATAACCATCTCTGTGTTGTCGAATATTTAGTCAATCAAAAAGCTGATATAAATGCAAAAGAAAAAGAAGATATGACTCCTCTTCATTATGCTGCAAAAAATGGTCATCTTAGTGTTGTTGAATATCTGGTTAATCAAAAAGCTGATATAAATGCAAAAAATGTAGATACTATTTCCAAATTTTTTATGTTACTCCTCTTCATTTAGCTATTGAAAAAGGTTACTATAGTGTTGTTGAATATCTTGTTAATCAAAAAGCTGATATTAATGCAAAAACAAATATTGTTTAGTTTTTATGCTTTATAACACTCCTCTTCATTGGGCTGCTTTTCATGGTAATCTTAATATTGTTCGATATCTTGTTAATCAAAAAGCTGATATAAATGCAAAAAACTATATAATGAATAATTTTTGGATAAAGTCAACTTTTTTACTTTGTAAAACTTTTTTACTTTGTATAAATCTTTTTTCGCATTTTTCTCGAGATAGGAATAAAATTGATTTTTCTCATTTTGATTATATGTAGGGTGTGTGAATATCTATTTAATGAATAAATTATATCCCAATA
>Ga0209639_1000479_pt1 | contig 56115 bp, 44 predicted proteins | sample EPASupsiteHSE605_FD_187268 | JGI IMG/M metagenome (GOLD analysis project Ga0209639, IMG submission 187268) | Bioremediated contaminated groundwater from EPA Superfund site, New Mexico - Sample HSE6-05 (SPAdes) (version 2) | ecosystem: Environmental > Aquatic > Deep subsurface > Groundwater >... | reverse complement strand
AATGCTTCACATATCGGTTACCATCGTATTGGTCTACGAGTCTTCTGAACTTATCATTGTTCAAAAATTCTACTAGCTGGGCGAAAACGTATTTGTCTTGATTCATTTGAGGTCATTTTTTCGACCTAAAAATTACGATTTCAAATCGTCGCGCATAGAAATCTGTATCTAAGAGACTATATTTCAATTATTTCAAAGAACTATTTATCCTCTTTTTCGGGACAGTAATGAAGTAAAAAGATAATCTGTCTCAAAATTATACTATTTATGAAATGGAAAGCTTTTATTTTTTGGACTTTTGTTTTTATAGGTCTTTTATCCTTTTTTTACTCATTCAATATTTACTTGTATAAACGCCAAGAAGAACTACAATTTTTTATTCCCCAATGGCCGTATATAAAGAGCATACTATGGATACCCGGAGGTTGCTGTACTGCGCTGGGGCAATTTTTTGTACAATATTATCAAAACTCATTGTTTGCCTCTCTGCTTAATAGCACTCTGCTATGTGGTATTGGCATTTTCTTTTATCTTATTTTACAGCAAATAGTACAACGAACATTTAATTATCTGTTGGCCTTAATTCCTGTTTTAGGGCTACTGAAAATGCACCTTCGTTTAAATTATGTACTTGATGGAACGTTGGGCCTGTTTCTTATGATGGCGCTTTTGTTTGGCTTTACTTTAATTCAAGGTAAACGCAGATGGCTGATTTACTCAGTGTTAAGCACGTTGGTGGTGTATTCTTTGGCAGGACAACTTGTTATACTCTACACGGCTTTATTGTTTATTGTCGGTTGTATACACCGGTTTAAGGGTTGGCAATATACCTTGTTGCCAATGGCTTTAGGATCCATCCTAACTTATATAGGGGCACGTTTTTCACTTTATATTCCATTAATCGAGGGATTACAACCCGCTGAATATCACGAGATGCAATTGCAACCTGATTCTTATATTTATTATGTTTGGATTCGATTTGTTTTCGTTGCAGCTATTCTTTTGTTAAGTGGTTACTTATTAAAACATATTTCATGGAGTAAATGGTGGCGAAAATCATTGATAACAGTTGTGATTGCAATTGTTCTTTTTGATATTTCTGGTATGTGTTTACCTGATCCGTATGATGTTCAAAATCGTATGGCTGACAGAATTTCATCGTTAGCGCAACAGAAAGAATGGGATGCCATTATTCGAATGCACCAAGGCAAAAGAATAACAAATTATGTCAGCTTAAACTTTCTCAACATGGCTTTGGCTCAAAAAGGGTTGTTGGGAGATAAATTGTTTTATTTTGATCAGAAAGGTCCTAAAAGTTTGCTGGCAGATTGGAATCATACTTTTTTTATGAGTAAGCTATTGAGCGATATTCATTTTATGATAGGCGATTTAAGTATGTCTGAAGCATATGCTATGGATGGATTAACTCTCGCAAAGCGAAAAGGAAGCCCTCGCATGATGCAACGGCTGGTACAAATCAACTTAATAAAAGGAGATAAGAATATTGCTGAGAAATATATAAATTTATTAAGTCAAATGCCCTGTTACAAGGAATGGGCAGAAAAATACAGAGGCTATCTGGGTCATCCTGATCTAATGAAACTCGATAACCTGTTGGCTTCTAAAAAAGCAGCAGATCCTGCAGTTAATGATTTACTATGCCTGGTTGAGACAGATTCACTGTGGATGATGCATATTGAAGAAACTGGAGTTAACAAAACCGCATTAGAATATCTGGGATGTTCCTATCTGTTGGCAAAGGAGTTGGATAAATTTAAATCTCTACTCGTTAAAATAGAGGATGATTCCCGATGGCAGAAGCTTCCGGTACACTTTCAGGAAGCTGCGTTGATCCTTTCAATAAAAGATCCCTCACTTTTAAAATCAATTTCGATAGAACCATCTATAAGCGAACGCTTTAAAGAGTTCCAGATTCATAATAAGATGGAACATCCGGACAATAATCAAATAGCTTCATTATATCAGTTGTACGGAAATACTTTTTGGTTTTATTACTATTATAAACAACTGAAATAAATATATGGCATGAAAAATAATTGTTTCTTACTTATATTGTATACACTAATTTTATTTGGATGCAAACAAGAACTACCCGAGGCTACAAGGATAAATGGGGTAGCAAAAATATTTCCTGATTATAATGGAGTGACAATACCTCCCAATATTGCTCCATTAAATTTCAGATTGAAAGGCTCTTCTGAGGGGATTGCTATTTTATCAAACAAGAAGGAATTTATTCGTCTTGATTCTAAAAATGGCACTTTCGAGATTCCTCTTAAGAATTGGCGTAAATTGTTAACAGAATCGGCAGGAGACTCTATTCAAGTAAAACTGTATGTTCGTAAAGGTAACCAATGGCTTTGTTATGATCCCTTTCCTATTTATGTTGCAAATGATCCCATCGACTCCTATCTGGCATATCGGCTCATTGCTCCGGGTTATCGTATGTGGAATGAGATGGGTATTTATCAACGATGTGTGGAGGACTTTGACGAGGATGCCGTATTAAATAATAAACTTACCAATAACAACTGCATGAACTGTCATTCCTTTTGCATGCAGAATCCAAAACGAATGCTTTTTCATCAACGAACTACCCATGGGGGAACTTATGTTGTTATTGATAATAAAATTGAGAAATTAAATACCAAAACAAAGGAGACTATCTCTGCTTTAGTATACCCTTCCTGGCATCCCTCGGGAAAGTATGTCGCGTTTTCGACAAATGAAACTAAACAGGATTTCCATCTTTCAGGCCCTAATCGGGTTGAGGTTTTTGATAATGAGTCGGATGTAGTTTTCTTTGACGTAGAGAAGCAAGAAATATTTTCAAATCCAAAATTGTTTACTAAAGGAAATTATGAAACGTTTCCTACTTTTTCTCCTGACGGGAAGCGGCTTTATTTCTGTTCTGCACCGGCAAAAAAGATGCCTGAGGAATTTGATCAGATAAAATACAATCTTCTCAGCATTGCATTTGACCCGGAAACACGTACTTTTGGAAATGTAATTGATACTCTTTATCATGCAGATAGGGAAGGTCGCAGTGTGAAATTTCCGCGAGTTTCTCCTGATGGTAAATACCTCCTTTACACCCTATCCAACTACGGGAATTTTTCTATATGGCACAAAGATGCGGATCTTCGGATGTTGAATCTTGCGACACAAAAGGTCGACTCCTTGCAGAAAGTTAATAGTGATGATGCGGAGAGCTACCACTCGTGGAGTAGTAACAGCCGGTGGTTTGTTTTCAGTAGCCGTCGTATGGATGGTTTGTATACTCGACCATATATCTGCTACTTCGACAAAAATGGAGTAGCCGGCAAGCCTTTTTTATTGCCTCAAAAAGATACTTATTACTACGATGAATCTCTTTTATCATTTAATATACCTGAATTTATAAAAGGCAAGATAAAGGTTGATACGAATGAATTAGTGCATGTGAGCAAAACCGATCCGGGTATAGATATTCCCTTTGTATCTCGCTGATAAAAACATGACGGAGTACTCAAACTTTATATTGAATCAAAAGAATGTAATAGTTTAAATTTTTCTTTTTGATTAATTTTGTGAAAGGTCGTTTTTTTCTTTGTAAAATGGTATTTTTGTGATCTTTAGACAATTAAATCTATACTATGATTAACAGGAGATCTTTTATTAAGGGTATAACAGCAGGAACTGCGTTAGCCACATTGGGGAATGTACCTGAGGCAAAAGCTGCCATGAAAACTGTTGTGCCGGATGCGGATTTTTGTTTCGAAAGCGCGAGAAAAATACCAATTATCACCGATGCCGACATCGTTGTTATTGGCGGTAGTTCGAGGGCTGTAGCGGCAGCAGTTGCAGCAGCCCGATTGGGTAGTAAAGTTTTTCTGGTCGCTTCCCTGCCTTATCTTGGAGACGATATCTGCGGATCGTTCCTGTATCACCGTAGAAAAGACGAACATCCGGAAACGGCCATTGCACGAAAAGTATTTCTTCAGATGGAAACACCTACACCTCTGTATATGAAAAGTGTTCTGGAAAATGAGTTGATTGATAATCAGATTGATTTTCTTTACAGCAGTTATGTAACGAATGTTTTAACCGACAGCAATGGGAAGAAGGCCGGAGTGGTTATTGCAAACCGTTCGGGTCGTCAGGCCATTCGATGTAAAGCACTTATCGATGCCACGCATACCGCTTCTGTTGCCCGCATGTGTGGTATAAGTTTTTCTCCCAATAAAGAAGGAAGGCAAAAATTTCAGTTTACGGTTGTAGGCAATACAATAAAAGAAGCCCCGGAAATCACCCGGGCCGAGGTTCTTCCTTATACATTTAAGAACAATGGGAAAGAATTTCCTGTAACAAGCTATACGTTCGAGTATTCCCTGAAGGATAATTCATATGCCTCTCTTATGGAGATAGAACAGTCCATCAGGGATAAAACCTGGGATCCGGATCAGGGAGACAGCTCAGATCTACTGTGGTATATCCCCGATTATTCGATCATCGCCAGGAAACCATACGATGAACCATTTTCTGCTGTACGTGCTATTCCTTATGAAGCATTTCTCCCAAAAGAATCAGATAATGTATGGGTACTTGGTCCTTGTGCTGGCCTTGCACGTGATGTAGCCGAAATACTTATGCGTCCTGTTCATGCCATGGAGATGGGAGATATTTTGGGCGAGTATGTAGCAGGGTTGACGGCTGACTGTTCGTTCGCAGATCAGGTGCGTGTCGTTCAGCCGAATGTAAATGCTTCCGATTATGGACGAATTGGTGAAACTTTAAAATCTCTGCGGCCATCCGCTGTAAAGGGATATGCAGAATCTGCCCGGGGAGCTCTGCCTGTTTTAGGAACATACGATGTTGTTGTTATGGGAGGAGGAACAGCCGGAGCTCCTGCTGGAATTGCTTCTGCCCGTCATGGAGCAAAAACGTTGTTGCTTGAATATCTTCATGGCTTGGGCGGAATTGGAACTTTAGGCTTAATAGGGCGTTATTGGGATGGTTATCGTGACGGCTTTTCGTCCGAAATAGATAAAGGTGTGCGTGCCATGGCTCCCGAAGATCATCCGCGGCAACATAAAGATTGGAAAGAAGCATACAGTGCTGACTGGAAAATGGAATGGTACAGGCGTGAGCTAAGAAAAGCAGGAGGAGAAATATGGTTTGGTGTGCTTGGGTGTGGGGCCTTGATAGAAAATAATGTTGTAAAAGGAATTATTGTTGCCACTCCAGAAGGCCGTGGAGTTATTCTTGCAAACACGGTGATAGATAGTTCTGGAAGTGCTGATATTGCGATTGCAGCAGGGGCTTCGTTCGATTACACCGGAAAGGAGACCATTGCTGTGCAGGGGGCAGGATTATCAAAAATTGCTCTGACAGATTATTACAATAATAACGACTGGGCTTTTATCGACGATTCTGATATTCTGGATGTTTCTCGCATTTACATTCAGGCAAAAGTAAAACATGCTGGTCAATATGATATAGTAAAAATACCTCAGACAAGAGAAAGAAGACGTGTAACAGGCGAACACATTATATCCGTCTACGATGTGCTGAATCATCGTCGGTATTCGGATACTATCTCGTATCACAAAAGTTCGTTTGATACACATGGAATGATTATAGATCCCTATTTTATATTGAGTCCTCCAATGACACGGCATGCTATTTATGATGCAGATGTACCTCTGCGCAGTTTGTTGCCAAAAGGTCTTGAAGGCATTCTCACTACAGGTTTAGGAGCCAGTGCACATCGAGATGCCATGCCTGTTATCCGAATGCAATCTTGTTTGCAGAATCAGGGTTATGCCGTGGGTTACCTTGCCGCATTGTGTGCAAAGGAAAAGAAGCCGATACGTAAAATAGATATGAAAAAGGTTCAGCGTTATCTGGTAGAGATTGGAAATCTTCCTTCGCGGGTACTTAAGGATACAGATTTTAAAGGATTTGGAAGTAGGGAAATGTTGCAGGCTGCAAAAAGTATTCCGGAAAATTACAAAGGATTGGAGATTCTTTTAACTGATAAGAAAAGATGCCTGGAACTTTTAAATAAGCAAATAGTGCTTACAACTTCAGCGGATGAAAGGGTAATGCTCGCTTCGGTATTATGTATACTTGGAGAGAGTAAATACGCGTCGGTTTTGGAGGAAAAGATAAAAGAATATACCAAATGGGACGAAGGATGGCATTATACTGGAATGGGACAGTTTGGAATGAGTGCCAGCCGATTAGATGCACTCCTTATGGCGTTGGGTAATGCAAAGCAGGAATCATCACTTCCTGTTATAATTGAAAAGGCAGCTTTATTGAAGCCAGAAGACTATTTTTCTCATTTCAGAGCCGTAGCAATGGCTTTTGAATCGATAGGGAGTAAGGAGGCAATTCCTACATTGGTGAAAATGCTCACTATGCCAGGTGTGCGGTATCATTCTATTTCTTCATTCCATGATGCCCGAAAGAGTGTAGTTCCGGATGCCGATGATGTAAGTACCCGCAATAAAACGCTGAAAGAATTGCATATTGCCCGGGCATTGTATCTCTGTGGCGACAAGGATTCGTTGGGGGAGAAGGTGTTGCGAAAGTATGCCGAAGGCCTTCAAGGACATTATGCCCGCTATGCTTCCGAATTGTTAGCCAACAAATAAGAATCCTACAGAAATCCTTCATCATAAACTGGTTATCCAGTTTATGATGAAGGATATAATGCTTATTTAATGAGTAACCTTTATGGAGGTTGTTCTTATTCCACAGTAACCGATTTAGCCAGATTACGAGGTTGATCCACATCTTTGCCTTTGCAAACCGCTATATGGTATGCCATTAACTGCAAGGGGATGGTGGTGATCAGCGGGTCGAGGCATTCCGTAGTTGCAGGAAGTTCGATACACATATCTGCTAATTTAGAAATTACCTCGTCTCCCTCGGATACAAAAGCAATAACTCTTCCTTTACGGGCCTTGATTTCCTGTATATTACTCAGAATCTTTTCGTACATGCCGTTGTGAGTGGCAATAACTACTACCGGCATTTCTTCGTCTATAAGGGCGATTGGTCCATGCTTCATTTCTGCGGCCGGATACCCTTCGGCATGAATGTAAGAGATTTCCTTTAGTTTCAAGGCTCCTTCGAGAGCAACCGGATAACTGTAACCTCGTCCAAGATAGATAAAGTTGTGCGCATAGGTGAATGTCTTTGCTATATCGGCAATCTGAGTATTTGTACTGATAGCTTTAGCCATCTTGTCAGGTATGCGCTGAAGTTCGCTTACCGTACTTAAAAACTCTTCTTCACTGATGGATTTCTTTTCGTGAGCCAACGTTAACGCCAGCATGGCAAGTACAGTTACCTGACCTGTAAAAGCTTTGGTTGAAGCCACACCAATTTCCGGACCCACGTGTATGTATGAACCTGTATGTGTTGCCCTGGGAATGGATGAACCTACCGAATTACAGATACCGTAGATAAAAGCTCCCCTACTTCGTGCCAATTCAATTGCCGCAAGTGTATCGGCTGTCTCACCGGACTGAGAGATGGCTATAACAACATCATTTTCGTCAATTACCGGATCTCTGTAGCGGAACTCCGACGCATATTCTACTTCTACCGGTATGCGGCAAAAACTTTCTATAAGGTGTTTACCGATAAGACCGGCGTGCCAGGAGGTACCGCAAGCCACAATGATAAACCGTTTGGCTTTGAGTAACTTTTCTTTATGATCGATCACGGCCGACAAAACCACATTGGTTCCTTCCACATTGATTCTTCCTCGCATGCAGTCGCGGATGCAGTTAGGTTGTTCGAAGATTTCCTTTAGCATAAAGTGGGGATAGCCTCCTTTTTCCAGCTGTCCTATATTAAGGGCAACTGTCTGTACCTCGGGAGTTACTGAAACGTTGTGAATATTAACAACCTTCAGTTTCTTTCCACAACGCATCAAGGCAATCTCTTCATCTTCCAGATAAACAACCTGGTCGGTATATTCGACGATGGGAGTTGCATCCGAAGCAAGGAAAAATTCGTTTTCGCCGATACCTACCACAAGCGGACTACTTTTGCGTGCTGCAATAATCTCGTCTGGATGTTCTTTGTCCAATACAGCAATGGCATATGCGCCAATAACTTCACGAAGAGCCAACTGCACAGCAGTGAGTAAATCCAGTCCTTTGGATACCTTTATGTATTCAATAAGTTGCACCAGTACTTCCGTATCCGTGCTGCTTTTAAAGGAGTATCCCTTTTGTTGCAACCGGTCTTTAAGTACCGCGTAGTTCTCAATAATTCCATTGTGAATCAACGCAATCTTTTCGGAAGACGAGTAGTGGGGGTGAGCATTAGCCTGACAAGGTTCTCCGTGCGTTGCCCAGCGTGTATGAGCAATACCAATTGTACCCGAAATATCTTTTTGTGAAATATAGGCCTCCAGCTCGGACACCTTTCCTTTAGCCTTATACACATTTAATTCAAGGGCTTTATTTATAATAGCAACACCGGAACTGTCATATCCACGGTATTCAAGTCGTTTCAATCCTTTGATTAGAATTGGGTATGCCTCACGCATCCCAATATAGCCGACGATTCCACACATAGTATCAATATTGTTTTTACATTAATTGGTCGCAAAGATAAAGATATAAATTGCAAACAGATTTTATTTATATTAATTTTTTGACATGTGAGGTTTATTTGTCTTTAATACAAACAAATTGGTAGTTATTTGCAGGTTTAATTCTCAAAGTGAAACTCGGTTTTATTCGCAATTGCAATCACATGCAGGTTTTAATCCTGTTACTGTGATCGAAAAGATACCGGTCTTGCCCGTTTTAAACTCAGTAAGAGTATCGCCTTCCAGGTATTTTTCCAAAACTTCATCCGGCAGCAACACCGGTTTTTGTTTTTCTATTTTTACATGTTGGAAACCTGCGCTGAAAATTTCAATCATATAGTATTTTTTCTGAATGGCACCGGCTATACATCCCGTGTACATTTCCGATGCTTCAGCCAACTCTTTCGGAAGTTCTCCCTCAAGAACAATGTCTGAAATGCAAAAACGACCCCCAGGTTTCAATACTCTGAATATTTCGCGGAATATTTTATTCTTTGCAGGAAGTAGGTTCAGAACGCAATTACTTATCACTACATCAACAGAATTTCCGCCTACAGGCATGTTTTCAATATCCCCCTTGCGAAAGCTGACATTCCTGAATCCGGCTTTCTCTGCATTTTCATTTGCTTTGTCAACCATGGCCGGAGTAAAATCAATTCCTATAACCTTACCCGTTTCTCCCGTCAATGCCCTTGCAACAAAACAATCATTGCCTGCGCCGGATCCCATGTCCAATACGGTGTCTCCCTTTTTTATTCCGGCATACTCTGTGGGTAACCCGCATCCCAGAGCAAAATCTGCATCTGGGTTATATCCTTCCAGCATTGTATAGCTTTCACTCATGCCCCCTGCATTGCCCGGAGAGCAACATCCGGAATTACAGCAGGAAAATGATTTATCGGCTAAAGTTATTTCACCGTATTTTTCCTTTACAAGATCTTTGATTTTTTGCTTATTCTTCATAATGCGAATATTTTAATATTTACAATAGGTTTAAAAGCCTTCTCTTTCAGTCAAATACATCACTTCTAACTTCACTAATGTATGTGTTGTTATTTGAATAAAAACTTATAGTTCGTAAATATACGAATAAGTTTAATGAACAAAGAAAATTATATAAAATTTTAAGGCTTTGCTTTATTTCTACTATATCGAAAAAAAATAAACATTTCTTTTGAATGTATTGTTTTGTTCGTATATTTGCGAACATGTTTGCCGGGATAAGACAAGCATTTTTTTTGAGATGTATGTTCGTAGTTTTGCGAATTACAAAGGATGTTAAACTTTAATTGTAAACGATATGGATATTAAGATTTTAGGGACAGGATGTTCAAGTTGTAAGGCTTTGTATGAAGTGGTAAAACAGGCAGTGCAAGAAGAAGCTATAGAAGCTTCAGTCATTAAAGAGGAAGACTTGATGAAGATTATGGAATACAATGTGATGAGTCTGCCGGCGTTGGTAATTAATGAAAAAGTTGTTTCTGCCGGCAAGAAACTTACTGTGAATCAAGTGAAAGAACTTATAAATAAATAATACTTAGATCATGAATAAATTATTAATTGCATTATTCGCAACTATAGTAAGTGTTACTTCGTTTGCTAAAGGAGGGGAGACTTTGCCTGCAACAACAGATTCTAAAAAAGACGTTGTGGAGGTTCTTTATTTTCATGGAAAGCAACGTTGCATTACATGCAAAAGTATTGAGAAACATACAAAAGATGTCCTTACTGCTTATTTTGCTGATCAGGTAAAAAATGGGAAAATTGTATTTCGTGTTATAGATATATCACAGCCTGCTAACGAGAAGATTGCTGAAAAATATGAAGTTACCTGGTCATCATTATTCATCAACAAATGGAAAGGCGGAAAAGAGAAAGTAAATAATATGACTGAGTTTGGATTTTCTTATGCAAAATCATCTCCGGATGTATTTAAAGCTGGCGTTAAGAAAAAGATTGAGGAACTGCTGAAATAACCTGCGATGGAATATCTTCAATCTTTATTAGAAAATAGCAATCTGCCTGTTCTGACGGCTTTTATCCTCGGATTACTTACTGCAATAAGTCCCTGTCCGTTGGCAACCAATATAACGGCAATAGGTTTTATTAGCAAAGATATTGAAAGTAAACATCGGATTTTCTGGAGCGGAATTTTATATACAGCGGGGAGAGTAATTACTTACACTCTGTTGGGATTTATTCTTATTCCGATTCTTCGCGAAGGTTCCAGTATGTATGCAATTCAGAAGATTGTAAGTAAATACGGAGAAATGTTTATTGCTCCGGCTCTTATTTTAATTGGATTGTACTTGCTTTTTGGCGAGCGTCTCAATTTGCCAAAGTTTGGCTTCTCAGGAGGAAATGGCAAACTATCGCATAAAGGAAGTCTCGGAGCATTGCTTCTCGGTATTTTGTTTGCGCTAGCTTTTTGCCCTACCAGTGGAGTGTTCTATTTTGGGATGTTAATCCCAATGTCAGCAGCCGAAACCGGCGGGTATTTGTTGCCAGTTGTATTTGCTATAGCCACAGGATTGCCAGTACTGATTGTTGCCTGGATATTGGCTTATAGTGTGGCAAGTCTTGGCAAGTTCTATAAACGAATGCAGGTGTTCGAGAAATGGTTTCGCAAAGCCGTAGCCTTTCTTTTTATTGCGGTTGGTATTTATTACGGTATAATTTATTATTTATAATTAGAAAGAAATGAAAACAATTGAGATTTTTGATCCTGCTATGTGTTGCCCAACAGGGTTGTGCGGACCTAATATAAATCCGGATCTGATGCGTATTGCTGCGGTTCTTGAGTCTCTGAAAAAGAGAGGAGTTGTCATTAATAGGCATAATCTAAAAGATGAACCAATGTTGTTTGTTGAAAATAAGGTTGTAAATGATTATCTGATGGAACAAGGAGCCGAAGGATTGCCTGTAACATTAGTAGATGGTGAAGTGGTTGTTGTTAAATCCTATCCAACCAACAAGCAGTTAAGCGAATGGACCGGCGTTCAGATAGATTTTACCGCTGTAAATAAGTAACATAACTAACTCAGAGAATTATGAATCTTTTTAATATTACAACTATTAATCTGACTAAATACCTTTTTTTTACAGGAAAAGGCGGAGTTGGCAAAACATCAATTGCTTGTGCGACAGCAGTAGGACTTGCTGATGCAGGTAAAAAGATTTTGCTGATCAGTACCGATCCGGCTTCCAATTTACAGGATGTATTTAATCAGACATTAAATGGTCATGGTTCTTCCATAGCAGAAGTGCCGGGACTTACAGTGGTGAACCTTGACCCCGAACAGGCGGCAGCCGAATACAGAGAAAGTGTAGTTGCCCCGTTCCGTGGTAAACTTCCCGAAAGTGTTATTCAAAACATGGAAGAACAACTTTCAGGTTCGTGCACGGTTGAGATTGCAGCATTTAATGAGTTCTCTGATTTTATTACCGACGAAGCTAAACAAAAGGAATACGATCATATTATATTTGATACAGCACCAACAGGTCACACGCTTCGGATGCTCCAGTTGCCGTCGGCCTGGAGTACTTTTATAAGCGAAAGTACCCACGGAGCCTCATGCTTGGGGCAGCTTTCCGGGCTGGAACAACGAAAGGAAATCTACAAACAAGCTGTTTCATCACTTGCAAATCCTGATAAAACAAGACTTGTACTTGTAAGCCGACCCGAATTTGCTCCTTTAAATGAAGCCGCGCGTTCCTCTGGCGAATTACTCCTTCTTGGAATAAAAAATCAACTGCTGGTGATCAATGGCATATTGGAACATCCGGACGAATCGGATGTAATCTCTATGCAGATATACGAAAAACAACAACATGCCTTGAAAGAAATTCCGGCATCGCTTGTCGAATATCCAACTTACCTGATTCCTTTACGTTCCTATAATATGTCGGATATGGCAAATATTCGTCGTATGCTTACGGATGATACGCTATCAGAACCTTCCGGACTTGTTACATTATCCGAAGGACAAAGCCTCGAAAACTTGATTGATAATCTATATCAATCAGGGAAGCGGGTTATTTTTACTATGGGTAAAGGAGGTGTAGGAAAAACAACTCTGGCTACCAAAATAGCTTTGGGACTTTCCGGGAGAGGGGCAAAAGTTCATCTTACTACTACTGATCCGGCAAATCACCTTAACTACGACCTTGCAATTAATGCCGGAATTACGGTAAGTAAAATTGATGAAGAGGTTGAGCTGGAAAAATATAAAAATGAAGTTCGTGCAAAAGCTGCAGAAACAATGACGGAGGCCGATATGGAGTACATTGAAGAGGATTTACGTTCGCCATGTACACAGGAGATTGCCGTATTTAAGGCATTTGCCCAAATTGTTGATAAGGCAGACAATGAGGTTGTGGTAATTGACACAGCTCCCACCGGACACACATTATTGTTGCTGGATGCGACTGAAAGTTATCACAAAGAGGTGCAACGTACACAGGGAGATATTCCTGAAGCAGTAGGCAAACTGCTTCCTCGTTTACGTAACGCAAAGGAAACAGAAGTGGTTATCGTAACCCTTCCGGAGGCGACCCCCGTTTTTGAAGCTGAGCGACTACAAAAAGACTTGCAGCGTGCGGGAATTACAAATAAATGGTGGATTGTAAACTCCTGCCTGTCTCTTACAGGTACACAAAGTCCGTTTTTGCAGGCTAAAGCGACAAGCGAACTTACCTGGATAGAAAGAGTAAACGTCCTTTCAAATGGTAATATGGCATTGGTGGAGTGGAAAAAATAAAATAAATGTTTCGTACTAATTAATAAAGAAGAGTAAATGAAAAAATTAGCTTTTTTAGACCGATTTCTGACGGTTTGGATTTTTGCCGCTATGATAATTGGCGTTCTCGCAGGCTATATTTACCCTGGTATCGTTGATTTCTGGGGACAGTTTGAAGTTGGAACTACAAATATACCTTTGGCAGTGGGTTTGATTTTAATGATGTATCCACCCTTGGCCAAAGTAAAATACGAGGAATTAGGCAAGGTATTTACAGATAAAAAAGTGCTTGCAATTTCATTGGTTTTGAACTGGATTATAGGTCCTGTACTGATGTTCGCACTTGGTATCATATTCCTGCATAGCTATCCGGAATACATGTATGGGCTGATCATGATTGGACTTGCCCGATGTATTGCCATGGTACTTGTGTGGAATGATTTGGCAAAAGGAAATCCGGAATATGCCGCCGGTCTGGTTGCATTTAACAGCATTTTTCAGGTACTGTTCTTTTCTGTTTATGCTTATCTGTTTCTTGCCGTATTTCCGGGATGGTTGGGCTTGCCAACTACAGAAGCTGTGGAAAGTATTACAATAGGAACCATTGCTCATAGTGTATTTATTTATTTGGGTATTCCTTTTATAGCCGGGTTTGTTTCACGGTTTATTCTTGTGCGGATAAAAGGAAAAGAGTGGTATTATGATAAATTTATTCCCCGGATTAGTCCTATTACCTTAATCGCTTTACTTTTTACGATTGTGGTAATGTTTTCTTACAAAGGTGAATATATCGTGAAGCTTCCTTATGATGTACTTCTTATTGCTGTTCCACTTGTAGCATACTTTGTGATAATGTTCTTTTTGTCTTTTTGGTTAACGAAAAAAACAGGGACGGATTATTCAAAGACAACATCAGTAGCTTTTACGGCATCGGGAAATAACTTTGAACTGGCCATTGCTGTAGCTATCGCTACATTTGGAATCAATTCGGGAGTAGCATTTGCAGCCGTAATTGGTCCGTTGGTTGAGGTTCCTGCACTTATTTTACTTGTTAAATATGCGCTTAAGCATCAAAATAAATTTAAGTCGTAATGATGTTCGTTTTTCTGACAGACAAATAGTTTAATTAATTAAAAATGAATTATGAAAGTATTGATTCTTTGTACAGGAAATAGCTGTCGCAGCCAAATGGCACACGGCTTCTTGCAATCATTTGATAAAAACCTGATTGTTCGTTCTGCCGGAACTGCTGCTGCCGGAAAACTAAATGAAGGTGCTGTTAAGGCAATGAAGGAAGTAGGGATTGATATCAGTCACCATACATCCGACCCGGTTGAAATGTATTTGGGTGAGGAATGGGATTATGTAATTACAGTTTGCGGTGGCGCCAACGAAGCTTGTCCCATGTTTGTTGGGAAAGTAAAACATCGTTTGCACATAGGTTTTGATGACCCATCGCATGCTACAGGTACTCCCGAATTCATTGAAAGCGAATTCCGCAGAGTAAGAGACGAAATCAAAGCCAAATTCTGTGAATTTTATATTCAAGAAATCAAGGGAGGCGACACCTCTTCTAAATGTTGTTAATATAAATACGAATGAAAATGAACGCAATTAGAGCTTTTTTATCTGTGGTAATTTGGGGCTTGATGACCGTAAGCTGCTCTGCTAAAAGCGGAAACCCCGATGCGAATGTAACAGACTTATTGACAAAAGCCAAGGAGGATGGCAAAACTGTGATTATGGTTGTTTCAAACAAAACGGCATCGGCAGAAAAGTTGACTTTATCGGTTAATGAGGCTGTTAAAGACATTGAAAAGATAACAGTTGTCCAAATGAACACGGATGATGCTGCTAATGCGGAAATGGTAACCAAATATCGTTTGGGTGATGCACCACTTCCTTTGGTGCTTCTTTTTTCTAATAAAGGAGTTGCGATTGGTGGTCTGCTTGAAGATCAGGTAAATAAAGAGTCGATTGCAGACGCCATTCCTACACCTAAAGAGGGCGATATTATCTACGCACTGAGTTTAGGCAAGCCCGTCTTTGCTGTTGTTTCTAAAAACAATTTCGAAGAGAAGGATAAAACCATTGCGACTTGTAAAAAATCTCAGTTCGAATTAAACGGAAATGCAGAAGTGATAGAGATAGACCTGGACGATTCCAACGAGAGTAAATTAATTGAAAAGCTCTATGTTGATAAGACTCTCACAAAGCCTTTCACCGTAGTAATTAATGCTCAGGGGCTCATGTCCGGAAAATTTACAGGTATACCAGATCAGGCCCAGCTTCTGGCTGCTGCAAAAAAAGTAATGCAAACAGGTTGTGCTCCGGGAGGTTGCAGTCCTTCATGCAATTAAAGTCACATCGCAGCTATATGCATTAGGCGATTAACATTGAATTGTTGTTCCTTCTAATACAAATTAAAAACATTTTATTATGAGCAAAGAATGGTATCCAATTATTGATTTTGAAAAATGTAATGGCTGTCAGGCATGTTTCAACAAGTGTTCACGAGGTGTTTATGCATTTGAGAACAGTATGCCAAAAGTTATTTATGAAGAAGGTTGTAAAACCGGTTGTCATGGCTGTGCCGATTTATGTACTGAGAAAGCCATAAGCTATTTTGGTGAATGCACAGATTCCATTTCAAGCTGCTGCCAATAGTTATGCTAATTGGATGTACTTCACGAAGATGTAGTCTTTCCTGCTATTAAAATTATATAGCCACAATAAGTGTTGTGGCTATAAATTTAAAAATAATGTTCGTAATAATACGAATTAAGAACGTGTTTATAAATAAAGAATGATAGCCAAAAGTTATATACAAAGAAGGTTGTATAACAGGTTGTCATGGAGGTGAAATCCTTTGTCCGAAGAAAGCTATTATTTATTTTGGAGAGGATAAAAGAATTTCTAAATGTACCAGCTGTGGAGATTAACAAATAACAAAATATGAGAAATTGGATAATAAGATTTTTTGTACTTGCTATTATTCTTGTTGGGGTAGGCCAACAATTACTAGCACAAAGCAAAACTTCTGTAATAAAAGGATTTGTAACAGAATTGGATAAAAGTCCAGTAATGTATGCATCTGTTGTGTTAAAAAATGAACAAAATGATATAATTAAGGGTGTTGTTACGGATACGAATGGTTCGTTTAATATTCAGGGTTTTTTTGTTGGAAAATATAAGTTGGAGGTGAGCTTTATAGGCTATTCAACCATTATAAAACAAGTTAACTGTGGAAATACTTCTTTAGTCGATCTGGGATCTGTGATTATGAAAGAAGATGCTTTGACATTGGGAGATGTCGTTGTTGTTGGAAAACAATCAGAGAAAAATGTATCTATTGAGAAAACAAGGATTAATACCTCCCAAAATATGGCAGCAGCTACGGGTTCCGTCGTTGAGGTGTTGAAATCGTCGTCATCAGTTAGTATTGATAATAATGAAAAAATCTCAATTAGAGGAAATAGTAATGTCCTGGTGCTAATTGATGGGGTACCTACAACATTAGGGGCATTAAGTGCAATTCCGGCGGCGAATACACAGAGTATTGATATTATTACAAGCCCTGATGTGAAATATGATTCCGAAGGAACTGGAGGTATTATCAATATTATAACTAAAAGAACAGACAAAGCTGGGATTAATGGAACGGTTTCTGCAAACTACGGTTTCAATAATAAGGCTAATGCAAATCTGGCATTTAATTATTCTAAAAAGAAGTGGAGTTTGGCCCTCAATTATAATGGCAAATACGAAGAAGATGCGATAAAGAGTGGACTTTACCGTTTTTTTCATAAAACATCTAATTACATTGAACAACAAATACGTTCGGATCAGACAGCAAAAAATCAGGCCTTAGGTGGTACTATGGTTTATAAAGCAACAAACAAAGATGAGTTTTCACTGGATATTAAAGCAATGTCTCGTCATCTTAATAACCTTCAAAACTTCGACAACAGTTACTCAACTTCTGAGGGAAATTCTCAAAAGCAACGGTTAAACGACATTAATTTCAACAGGGATGCAATTGAAGGAGGATTTGGATATAAAAGAAAAATCGATCCTAATAAAAAAGAGTTAAGTTTGCTTGCATTTGTTTCTCAAACCAAAGGACGAAGACCATTCTTTTATTACGAGGATGGACAATTTATTCAACAATCCCTTTCAAAAGGTAAACCATTGAATGCTTCATTACAGGCCGATTATTTCTTTAAACGTCCCAAAGGTAATATTGAAGCAGGAGTAAAGATGTCTTATCGTTCAAATAATATTGATTATGACTTCTATGACTATAATTTCGGTTCTGAGCAATGGATTCATTCAGCCGTATTAAGCAATGACCTTGAACATAAGGAGTATATTCCTGCTGTATATGCACTCTATTCATCTAATGCAGAGAAAATGTTTTCCTATAATATAGGATTGAGAAGTGAGTATAGTACTGCTAACCTAAGTAGTACAAAGGAGAAATTAGATTACCAGAGAACGAATCTTTTTTTCTCGCCCAGCGTTACTTTGAATTATCGGCTTGCTAGTAATCAATCTTTAACAATGGGGTTGGTGCGAAGAATAACAAGACCAATGTATCCGCAACTTAGTCCGTATATAAATATGATAGACGACAAAACTTACGAAACGGGTAATAAGGATCTGAATCCCGAGACAGTTAACAAATTAGATCTTGGATATTCTCTTTCGGGTAGTATCATCAATCTGAATGCAAACTTATATTTAAATAGAGCGCATGACTATATAACGCAGATATCTACTATCTACGACAAAGACGCTTTGATGCTAACCTATATAAATGGCGATGTAGAAAGTAAAACAGGTGCTGATATTAGCTTGAAGATTAAACTGGCAAGATGGGTTAATGTGGATATTAGCTCAAACACATATTTTGGTAAAACATCAGGAAAATTTGAAGAGGTAGATCTTGGTAGTTCAGGTTGGGTAAACAATAGTAATATAGGTGTTACTATTATGCCAGTAAAAGGAACAGAGGTGCAGTTGCAATATTTTTACAGTACACCTCAACATTATCCTCAATTTACAACCCAAACAATTCATTATATGGATATAGCCATTAAGCAAAATTTATATAAAGACAAGTTACTGTTAACAGGATTACTTACAGATGGATTTAATACTCGAAAATGGGATATTTATTCCGATAATTCGATTTATCAATTGAGGAATAATAGCAAAAATCAAAGTCGAATGCTTTGGGTTGGAATTGTGTATAAAATAAATTCATTTCAATCAAAAGCCAAAAAGTCTCAGGAAGATGGAGATAGAAGTATCCTAAAATTAGGAAATTAATTATTGATATATTAAATTATGATACAAGAATTTGCAAACTGGCTTGTTTATGGGATTTTCGGTATGGATGCCACCAGTCATCTGGGGATTGCCGTAAATTTCTTTTTTTATGACACAATTAAAATACTTATTTTATTGTTTTTAATTAGCGTGCTAATGGGGGTAATCAATGCTTATTTCCCCATTGATCGTGTACGTAATTATTTGGCATCTCATAAGTTATTTGGGTTACAGTATGTCTTAGCTTCTCTTTTTGGAGCAGTTACCCCATTCTGTTCATGTTCGTCTATACCTCTGTTCATTGGCTTTGTAAAAGGTGGTATCCCTTTAGGGGTAACCTTTGCATTTCTGATTACATCACCTTTGGTAAACGAAGTGGCAATAGCTATGTTTTTAGGAACATTCGGACTTAAAATTACTTTAGTATATGCTTTTAGTGGTATAATGTTAGGAGTAATTGGAGGGTATGTTTTAGGTAAATTTAAGTTGGACAACTACCTTAGCGAGTGGGTAAAACAGATTCAGGCAAATGCGAATGTTGAATCGGTAGCCTGGGAAGGAGAAAAAACATCTTTTGTAAAACGCTTGCCTGTAATTGTAAAAGACGCCTGGAATATAGTAAGAGGTGTATTGCTTTATATTATTATAGGTATAGCTATTGGAGCTTTTATGCATGGTTATGTACCGGAAGGGTTCTTTGAACAATATATGTCGAAAAGTAACTGGTATGCAGTTCCTCTTTCCGTTATATTGGCAGTTCCCATGTATGCCAACGCAGCGGGTATTGTGCCCGTTATAGAGGTTTTTGTAGCTAAAGGAATACCGGTAGGCACTGCTTTAGCTTTTATGATGGCTGTAGTTGGGTTGTCTTTACCGGAAGCTACACTTCTTAAGAAAGTTATGACGTGGCGTCTGATTGGTGTGTTTTTCGGAACAATTACGTTGTTTATTATTTTCTCAGGGTATTTGTTTAATCTGGTTTTGTAGCGATTAACTTAGAATTTTATCAAAATGATTATATAAAATGAATTTTCCGCCTTCAAAAAGAGGATGTATTTTCAGTTTTTTTCCAAAAAGTGAAGGCTATGATGGCAAAAGTGAAGGCTTTTTAGCGAAAAGTGAAGGCTATATAAGGCTAGCCTTCACTTTTAATTTGTTGATTGTTATGTTTTTAAAGGCAAAAGTGAAGGAGTGAAGGCTATTTTTAATATAAACTTTACCGGGAAGAGAAAAAAAGTACCGGGAAAGGCAAATTTTCCTCGGGACTTTTTGGTCTGAAAGTATATACTTTGAGTCGACAAAGTATATACTTTTACAACTCAAAGTCCTAATCTTGAAAGATCAAAGTCCTAATCTTGAAAGTGTAAAGTAGTAATTAATTTATTAGATAAAATTATATATCTATGAATTTTTGAATGAAACCAATTGTAAACAAAACTTGATTTTTATGATTGTTTTCTTAACTCCTTAAGCCAGGATATCAATTCATCTTTTGATGGAAAGGAAATGGCATCAGCCTCGCAAACCTTTTGACATGAAGTACATCCAACAACACAGTTATAGGGGTTTTTAACAATTGGAGACAATTCACCTTCCTCATAAACATCGTTATTGCAGAACTCCATACATGAACCACAATTTAAACATTTATTAGGGTCAATTACCGGAAACCAGGGAATTTGTTCTCTGGGAATTCCCATATACTTTTGCTCATTCATCAATTAACCTCCTCTAAAGCTTTTTTAATTTCATTAAAAACATCTTCAGTGTTTTTTTGAGATATACAGATAGGTTTCCAATGATTTTCCATAGAAACATTTGCTAAATTGAATCCTTCGCGTAATAATTTTTTTTGATTTTCGACTTTACAAGCGGGCGTAATATAAACAACATCGTCTTTAAGTAGATCTTTCATTAGTTTTTCTCCGTTTTCTTCACAAAGACGAGGATGTAGCAACATAAAATCATGTGAAAGTTCCAACCGAATTCTTTCCACAAGCTCAGGAAAATTAATATCTTTCATGCTCGGACAGGCAAAACTGCATGCGCACATTAAAATAGCTTTTCTCATTTTACATTCCTCCTTAATTAGATTTATTCTTTATGTTTACCGCAAAACCGATGGTATAAGAAGTAAACTGACGTTTGCATTTTTTGCTACATTATGACTTACGCTTCCAATAAAAATTTCCTGAAAGAACCCGCGTCCCTGACTACCCATTATAATTAGAGTATAATCATTCATCGCTTCATCTAATATTTCTTTAGAAGGTATTCCGTAGGGTATTTTAATGTCTACATCTTCTGCTCCTTTCATAAGTAGTTGCTCTTTTAATCGTTCCAGACGAAAAGAGTCTTCGTTGTTAAAATCATCAAGCTTATTGTATAGGTGTTTTTCAATTCTCACTTTATCCTGTACATGCATTAGCGTGACTTTCTTACATCCATCTTCAACCATTGCTTCAACATACTTAAAGGCTTGCAAAGATATATCCGAAAAGTCGGTTGCAAACAATATCCTGTTTTTTAGATTTTTGCACAGAGCTTCAACTTTCTGAATTCCATCTTTTTCCGTAACCCTGGTACGAATCAGCAATAGAGGTTTTTCGTGGCTATGTAGAATGTCTGATGCAACGCCCCCTAGTCTTTCCATAATGTGGTTAAAAGCACTTTGACCTTGGGAGCCAATTACTATTAAGGAAATATCTTTTTGTTGTGCTACTTTTTTTATTTCTTCGTAAGGAATACCCGGAGCAATTTTAACAACTGTTTTAAATCCCTGTGATTCCAACTTTTTTTGCTGAGAAATCAGATAAGGCTCTACCGATTCCTTAATAACTTCTGCCAACGCAATTAAATGTCTTACTCCACAAGCATAGAAAAGAGTGATTTCTTCAACGCCAAGTGTCTTAAAGTCTTCCATACAATTTATAACTGCATCAGAAGCTGCTGATAAATCGGTAGTCAATAAGATTCGTTTGAACATAATTAAGCCTCCTTTAAAATAAATCTATATAATAATGTTGTCTTAATCGTTAACGGTTAAAGTCGATTATCTTCTTCAATTTATAATAGTAACATATTCTATGTTTTTATTGTTCGTAATATTACAAACATTTAGTGTGAAATATAACTTGTTAATCGCAGCAGACATCTTTTACTTTTATGTTGGCAAAGAATCCGCTAAGTAACTTACTTGCCACTTCCCAATTTTCCCTATTGATGCAATACCGTACTTTAGGCGCTTCTATTTCTCCCTGGATAAGCCCGGCATCTTTCAATTCATTTAAATGTTGCGACACGGTTGCTTTTGCGATAGGTAATTCATCGTGAATGTCGCCAAAAAAACAACTGTCCTGAGAAGCAAGGAAAGACAGAATGGCTATTCTGGCAGGATGTCCCATTGCCTTAGTAAAACGTGCTATCTGTTCATGCTGTGCTGTATAGCCTTTTTTATTTTCTTTTTCCATATCAGTTGAATTGTATGTTCGCAAATATACGAACACGATTTGTATAAACAATATTTATTTTGCTTTTTTAAGCCATCTCTGGCCGTCTCATGCATGACTGGTTAGGCTAAAAGAAAAAATAGCGGAAGATAATCTTTCAAATCAATACGTAATTGTTTCAGTGCCTGCTGGATCCGGTAGTCAACGGTTTTAGCCGAAACATTCAGACGCAGACCTATCTCTTTGTAAGTCATTTTTTGAAACCTGTTCATTTCAAAGGCTTCGCGGTAACTTTCCGGCAAAGCAAGAATTGCGTTCTCGATCCTTTTGCTCAGTTCTTCTACTTCATAAAAATCGGGATTTTCATAAAGATATTGAAGACTTTCGTGAAGAGTATTAAATATCCGTTGTTTTAATTCGTTTCTACTAATTAATGTAAGGCACCTGTTTTTTACAGCTTTAAATAAATAGCTTTTGGGCGAAGACTCCCATATGGGCGCATCATGGTTCTCCCAGAACCAAATCATAACTTCCTGAGCAATTTCCTGTCCATCTTCTAATTCGACAAATTGGCTGGCATAAGCGCATAAAGCAGGATAATGGCGCAGAAAAAAAACTTCAAAAGCTTTTTCGTTTCCTTTTTGAATGAGATTATAGAGCTGTTCGTCGGTATTTTGAGAAGTGTAGTCAGGCATCCAATAACTATCTTTTCTGCAAACATAATACTTTTTAAGCTTTTGATGGATAAATTTTAAAAAAAAATGTATTTGTGTTTAGGACATTCCTTTTCTTGTTAGTCATATATATAAATAAACAGAAAAATGGTTGGTGGCATAATCATAGTTGATGAAGCATTATTACTCAGGTATTATTCCGGAGAAGTAACAGCTGATGAGAAGGTTTCGATAGAACAATGGCTTTCGAAGTCTGAAGAAAACAGAAAAATGGCAAAAGATATATATTATCTCTGTTTTGCTGTAGATACTTTGCAAACGATGAAATCGGTAGATTCGCATGAAGCATTAATAAAAGTGAAGAAAACTGTTAAAAATCGTAGACGGTTATCTCCTTTTATGTGGGTGCAACGAATCGCAGCAGTTCTTTTTATTCCATTGTTGTTAGGAACAATTTTAAATGCGTTAAAAGAAGAACCGGTGGAATATATGGAGATTCGGACTACTCCCGGTATGGTGGCTTCTGTAGATCTTCCCGATGGAACAAAGGTATGGCTTAATTCGGATTCTTATCTTCGGCATCCGGTTAAGTTTACCGGAGAAACGAGAGATGTAGTTTTGAAGGGCGAGGCCTATTTTAAAGTGACCCGTAATGAGAAAGCCCCATTTCGGGTTAATACCAAAGCGGACATGCAGATTGAGGTATTAGGTACTGAATTCAATATAGATGCCTATGATGAAAATCCGTATGTTACTACAACACTGATTTCCGGCTCTGTGAAAGTAAACTATTTTGATGAAAACAATCAGGGCGAGAATCTGGTAATGAAACCTGGACAAAAAGTCTTTTATGATGAATATTCCAGAAAGATTGCTTTATCAGAACCATTTATTCCGGCAGAAGTAGCATGGAAGGATGGAAAGATAATTCTTCGGAATACATCGCTGGAGGAAACATTGAAACTATTAAGCCGAAGGTTTAATGTAGACTTTGTTTTAAGGAACAAAGCACTTAAAGATAATTATTTTACGGGAACTTTTGAAAAGCAGCAATTGCCGCGTATTCTGGAACATCTTCGTATTTCATCCAATATCAGGTATAGGATTGTTGATCCGAAAGCCGGCGACGAAGGATTGAAAGAAAGAAGCAAAGTGGAGTTGTATTAATAACGACTAATTTGTTAAACCATAAAAATAAAAACAGGAATGAAAACGCGTTCACCTTAAAACAAAACATACGGGAAAATATTGGCGTATTTCCCCGTATGAAACAATTGCTTACTTGTTTGGCGACAAGTTAGCAGCAATCGTTATTTTTCTAACTTTAAATCCTTGCAAAAATATGACAAATTATTCAGACGTCCAACCCCTTAGGGTGCTGACGCTACCATTTATTATCTTGAACAAAATACCTTTATGTATGAAACTGACAGTTCTCTTGTTGTTTCTTTCCATCGGGTTAACTCATGCAACCAGTAGTTACGGGCAATCGACCACACTATCGCTCGAAGTTAACAACGCGACCGTTCAGGACGTGTTGGATAAAATTGAGTCTCAGTCAGACTTCCATTTCTTCTACAACAACAAACAGATAAACACAAAACGTGTGGTATCTATGAAAAAAACGAAGGAGAATGTTTTCACAATTCTGAATGAGCTGTTTAATGGCACAGATGTTTCTTATCAGGTTATGGATAAGAATATCATACTGTCAAACATTAGAAAAACAGAAAAACAAGAAGTTCAGCAAACCGGAAATAAAATTTCGGGTGTAGTAACCGATGCGTCGGGCGAGCCAATCATTGGTGCAAATGTTTTTGAAAAAGGATCTCCTATGAACGGAACCATTACAGACATTGACGGAAAGTTTTCAATTGCTGTTCCTGTTAATGGATCATTGGTTGTTTCCTACATTGGATATGAGACACAAACAGTTGCTGTTGCAGACAAAAAAAACTTTAAAGTTGTACTTAAAGAAGATTCTGAAGTAATCGGCGAGGTAGTAGTTGTAGGTTACGGTACACAGAAAAAGGCAAACTTAACGGGCGCTGTTGCTTCGGTAGACTTGGGTAAAACATTGGAAAGCCGTCCGGTTGCCGATGTAGGTCGCGGATTGCAGGGCTCGGTTCCAGGTCTTTCTGTTGTTATTCCCAGTGGTGAAGTTGGTTCTGATCCGGTTATGAAGATTCGTGGTCAGATTGGTTCTATAAAAGGAAGCTCCAATCCGCTAATATTGTTGGATAACGTTGAGATTCCTAGTATACAGATGGTAAATCCAGACGATATTGAATCTATTTCTGTATTGAAAGATGCTGCATCTTCTTCCATTTACGGAGCTAAGGCTGCATTTGGTGTAATTTTGATTACAACTAAGAAAGGGGCTAAGACAGAAAGTATAAGTGTACAATATTCGAATAACTTCTCTTGGCAGAAAGTTGCCAAAGACATTAATCTTGCTGGTATTGATGCATTGGAATATTCATTGCTTGCTGCCGAAAGAGTTGGTAGTTCGATGGCTGGAGCTTTCTGGAAAGTAGACCGTACCAGCTTTGAGAAATCAAAAGAATGGTTAAGCAAATACAATGGTAAAATTGGTTCAAACGACCCAATGCTATACGGAAGAGACTGGTATGTGGATGGTTCCTATAAAATGGGGGTTCGCCTTTACGATGCTTACGATTATATGGTTGATGAATGGACGCCTTCGCAGAATCACAACTTGTCATTGAATGGTAAAAGTGGTAAGGTTTCTTACAATATCGGTTTAGGTTATCTTGGTCAGAGCGGGATGCTTAAACAGGCTAAAAAAGATGATTTTACCCGTTACAATGCCAGTGTTAAGTTAAGTTCTGAAATCAACAAATACATAACTGTTCGCGGTGGTATTTTGTTTTCAGATCGTATCAAACAGTATCCGTACGCTACCAATTCAACTACCGCCGACCCATGGTTGTATGTTTACCGTTGGGGACCGCTTTCTCCGTTCGGAACAGAAGATGGCGAAGCTCTTCGCAGTCCGGCTTCCGAAATTGCCAGTTCAAATACAGCCAAACAGGAATATAGTTATACGAATGTGAATGTGGGTGCCACCTTTACAATTACAAAAGATTGGACAGTGGATGCCGATTATACGCATGCTAATCAGGAATATATATGGAACAGACCAGGAACACGCTTTTCTGCCAGAAACGCTTGGGTAGGTGCCATTGCCAAGACAGACGAAAGCGGCAATCCTGTTTATGTAAATAATGAAGGAGCAGAGGTTGCTTCGGGTACTGCCGGATCTATGCCAGCTTACGAATTGCCTTATACAATGTATACAGGTCTAGGTTCGAATCCGGATCATATTTACCGCCGTTCAGAAAATTCAAAACAGGGAACATTTAATATGTTTACTACCTACAATTTGAAACTGAATGATATTCATTCGTTTAAAGTAATGGCGGGTATCAACAGGGTAACCTATAAGCTGCAGTATAACTGGTCGCAAAAAACAGAGCTGTTCGACATCAATAATCCTCAGTTTGATCTGGCAAACGGAACACAAACTGCCGGTGGCGGAACAGAATGGGAATCGCAGTTAGGATATTTTGGCCGTATAAACTATATTTTGAAGGATAAATACCTTTTTGAAGCGAATTTACGCTATGATGGATCATCTAAATTCCCGAAAGAATTGAAATGGAGAACCTTCCCATCTTTCTCTGCAGGATGGATTGTTTCCAACGAAAGTTTCATGGAAGGGTTGAACCCCACATTGAGCACGTTGAAACTAAGAGGATCATGGGGTACCATCGGTGATCAGACTGTTTCAAACACACTGTATGTTCCTACGATGACTTCCATGAATACAACCTGGTTAAACGGTGATACGAGGTATCAGGCATATAAAACACCAAATGCTGTTGATGCTAATATTACATGGCAGGATATCGAGAACCTGAATATAGGTGCCGATTTCCGTTTCCTTAATGATAAGCTTGGTGTTACCTACGACTGGTACGAACGTTCTACGAAGAATATGATTGTTCCGGGTCTTGAAGTGCCTTATACTTTTGGGGGTGACGAACCCGAAGGAAACTATGGCGAGCTGAGAACAAGAGGTTGGGAAGTTGCTGTGGATTTTAATCACCGTTTTAAAAACGGATTGGGAATTAACCTGATGGCAACCTTGTCTGATGCTACTTCGGTAATTACAGGCTACCCCGAAGCTGCAGCCAAAACAGTAACAAACGCATCAGCTTACTACAAGGGATTACAGATTGGAGATATCTACGGATACCGTACAGATCGTTTGTATCAGAAAGATGATTTTGAATATGATAGCAATGGAAGCCTTATTCCAATTACGGTTGATGGATATTCTGTTTACAAATTGAAAGGTGAAAATCCTTCCTATCAGGGATTCCTGCAAAACTCATCCAACTTTAAGTTTGGTCCGGGTGATGTTAAATTTACAGACCTTAACGGAGATGGAAAGATTAACAACGGAAGTGCAGTAGTAGGAGATAGCGGTGATATGGAAGTTATCGGTAATTCAACACCACGTTACCAATATGGTTTACGTCTGGGTGTAGATTACAAGGGAATTGATTTCTCTGTATTTTTCCAGGGTGTAGGTAAACGCGATATTTGGGGAGACGGATTCCTTGCTATTGCAGGTTACAACTCTTCGGATGGTGCCATGCCTCAGACTTTTGCCGGTGATTTCTGGAAAGAAGACCGTACAGAGGCATTTTATCCACGTGCCTACAACAATGCGGGAAGTGCAAAAAGCAATAATATGCAGGTACAATCCCGCTATATGTTAGATATGTCTTATTTTAGAGTTAAGAATATAACAGTAGGTTATTCTTTACCAAAAGACATTATCAAGAAGGCTTACTTGTCGAATGCCCGCATTTATATGTCTGTGGAAAATTTCTTTACATTTGATAATTTAAGAGACCTTCCTATCGATCCTGAATCAGTTTCCGGATACTCTATGTTCAACTCATCGAACTATAACTCAGGTCGTACCGGTGTTGGTTCTCCTTTGTTTAAGAGTCTTTCGGTAGGTGCTCAGTTAACTTTCTAAAAAATCAGATTCATGAAAACAAATATAAAGATAAAGAATAGTATTTCGGCATTGGTTTTGGTAATGCTGTTAATCCTGCCTGGATGTAGCGACGATGTGCTGGATCGTTCACAATTAAATAGTCCGGACGATGAGAATTACTGGACTCAGGAAAGTAACTTACGGTTGTACGCGAATGAGTTTTACACCGAATTTTTCGTTGGTTACAATGCAACCTGGGGAGTAGATTATACCCCAATCAGAGGATTTACATTTAATGATGACGTGGTTAGTTCTAATGTTCAGGAACTTTTCGAAAACAGTGTTCCCAATACAAGAGGTACAAGCACAAATACTGTACCGGGTTGGTTGTCGGAATATAGCGGACCGAATTTGTATTTTGGATGGATTCGTAAATCCAATCTTATGTTGGATCGTATGGACAATAAAATGACCGGCATACTTACTCCCGAAGCATACAACCACTGGTCTTCGGTTGCAAAGTTTTTCCGCGCGCTGGATTATTGCCGGTTGGTAAGTGTTTTTGGAGATGTGCAGTATTACGACAAATTGGTTGAAACATCTGACACCGAAGAGTTATATAAAGACCGTACTCCACGTAACGAAGTGATGGATGCCGTTTACAATGATTTTAAAACTGTTTTGGCGACTATGCGTGCCACCGATGGAGCTCAGTACCTGAATAAATACGTTGCAGCTGGTTTTATTTCACGGGCAATGCTTTTTGAAGGTACCTGGCAGAAATATCATAAAGGTGATACAGAAAGAGCCAAGAAATTTTTAGAATTCTCCGCTGAGGCAGCTGAAATAGTAATGAATAGCGGTAAATACAAAATTGATGGCGATTTCCGTTCTCTTTTTGGATCGGAAGATCTGAGCAGCAACAAAGAATGTATCCTTTTCAGACATTATAGCGCTGGTCAGACTATTACCCACCATATTGCATCCTATTGCAATCTTACAGAAGGACAAACCTACGCAGCCAACCTGAGTCTGGTTAAATCATTTATTTGTAATGACGGCAATGTATGGCAGAATTCTTCGGTCGAAAAGGCTAATTCTTTTAGTATTGCCGATCTTGTTAAGACACGCGACCCTCGTTTCGAAGCTACATTTTGGGATCAGCCCCGTTCTCAATCTGCTTCATTGCTTTATACGGTTAAATTTATTGATCGTGTGGGACCAACATTCGCGGAAAAAGGAAACTATCCTGCCAAGTATTCAAGTTCAACAAATACAAATGATGCCCCGGTAATCCGTTATGCCGAAGTCCTTTTGAACTGGATCGAAGCGAAAGCAGAACTGGCTACTCTTGGTGGAGCTGCTGTAACACAGGCGGATATTGATAAATCTATCAACAGCATCCGCAACCGTACACTGGCTCCCGAAGCGATTGCAAAAGGTGTAGTTAAAACTCCAGCCATGAGTCTGACAGCTTTGCCTAACGATCCTTCTCGCGACGCAGATGTCCCTGCATTGATCTGGGAAATTCGTCGCGAACGCAGAATGGAACTATACTATGAATATTCTCGTTTGCTGGACATCAAACGCTGGAAGAAAATAGACTATATGAATGGAACAACGAATCCGGATCTTCTAAAGGGAATCTGGGTTAACATAAAATCTGAAATTCCAACACTCTTAACAGCCGGACGGGTTGGAAAATTGCAGGTTCAGAAAGCCGATGGCACTGTTGTTGTGTATAACGGTTCCAACGAAGATGATTTGGTTGGTTACTATCTGCCCGAAGGTGTAAAGAACAGAGATGCATTTACCGACAGAGTTTATATGGCTCCGGTTGGAAAGAATCAGATTGATTTGTTCAAGTCCAGAGGATTTACACTCACCCAAACTACAGGTTGGGAGTAATAAACGATAGTTGATCTTACTTTGAATAAAACTCATACTAACAAGGAGTTTTAATTAACTCCTTGTTAGTTTTTCATACTATTAATTACTTAAAGATCTCCGATCGTGAAGGTATTAAAATTGATATGTCTTTTCTCATTATTCACTTTATTCGGTCATGCACAAACGAAACAGGTTGTAACAGGAGCTGAATCTACCGGTGAATATTTTCCCCTCTTGAAGAATCAGCGGATTGCCGTATTATCAAATCATACAGGTATGGTTGGCGATGAACATCTGGTTGATATGCTTAAAAGGTTGAAGTTTAATGTGGTGTGTATTTTTTCGCCCGAACACGGGTTTAGAGGAAATGCCGATGCGGGAGAACATGTTTCCAGCTCGACAGATACAAAAACAGGGATTCCTATTCGCTCTCTTTATGAAGGCAATACCGGAAGACCTGCGGAAGAAACCATGCACTCTTTCGATGTGCTGGTGGTGGATATACAGGACGTTGGTCTTCGGTTCTATACCTATTACGCAACCATGGTGCGCATGATGGACGCTTGTGCCATGTACCAAAAGAAAATGATCATACTTGACCGTCCCAATCCTAACGGACATTATGTAGACGGTCCGATTCTGGATATGAAATACAAGTCGGGAGTAGGCTGGCTGCCTGTACCTATTGTACACGGAATGACGCTAGGCGAAATAGCCTTGATGGTAAATGGCGAGAAATGGCTGCCGGAACAACGTAAATGCGATGTTAGTGTAATCAAATGCAAAAACTATACCCATCAAACCCTGTATCAGTTACCAATTGCTCCGTCTCCCAATCTACCGGACATGAAATCTGTATATATGTACCCTTCTACCTGTTTTTTTGAAGCTACACCCGTTAGTTTGGGTAGAGGAACAGACAAACCTTTTCTGGTTTATGGTCATCCCAATATGCTTGGCTATACTTTTAGTTTTATCCCCCGAAGTATTCCCGGCGCTAAAAATCCGCCACTGCTCAATAAACTTTGTTATGGAGTTAATTTAAGTAACACTCCGGATAAAGATATTTGGGAAAAAGGTGTAGATTTGACGTATCTGATAGATGCTTATAACAACTTAAACCTGGACGATCATTTCTTTCGTCCTTTCTTTGAGAACCTTATAGGTGTTGATTATGTACGTAAAATGATTAAAGAAGGCAAATCGGCGGACGAAATTAAAGCCATGTGGAAAGATGATGTACTTAAATTTAAAAAGCAACGGGCCCCTTATTTGTTATACGAAGAATAATTGTCAGATAAACGGATTCGAATACCAGATAACACGACAGAGACGGCTGATTTCTGTCTATTTTATGAATAAATAAAGTATATAGTAATGACACCATTTCTTGTATTAACAACGATCACGGTTTATTTCCTGGTTTTGTTTTTTATATCGTGGCTGGCGGGAAGGAACGCCGATAATCAGGGATTCTTTATTGGAAACAGAAAATCATCGTGGTACGTTGTCGCGTTTGCCATGATAGGTTCCAGTATTTCGGGGGTAACCTTTATTTCCGTTCCCGGTTGGGTGGCTGTAAACAACTTCTCTTACCTGCAAATGGTATTGGGTTTTGTTACCGGTACACTTATTATTGCTTATGTGCTGATCCCGCTTTTTTATAAAATGAAGGTCGTCTCTATTTACGAATACCTGGAAAACAGATTTGGAATTACAACCTATAAAACGGGTGCCTGGTTCTTCTTTATTTCTAAAATGCTTGGAGCTTCCGTTCGTTTGTTTCTGGTTTGTGTGGTTTTACAACTGCTTGTTTTCGACCCGATGAACCTGCCTTTCACACTCAACGTGTTTTTCTCGGTTGCCCTGGTTTGGCTGTATACATTTAATGGAGGTGTTAAATCTCTTATCTGGACCGATACGCTGAAGACTTTCTGTCTTATTATTTCGGTTGTGCTATGTATCTATTACATTGCGACAGATTTGAATATGGGTTTTTCTGATATGGTGAGTTCTATCACGGGTAACGATTACTCTAAAATATTTTTCTTTGAAGACGGTAATGATAAACGTTTCTTTTGGAAGCAATTCCTTGCAGGCGTATTTACGGTTATTGCCATGACAGGTTTGGATCAGGATATGATGCAGCGGAATCTAAGTTGCAAAAATTTTAAGGATTCTCAAAAGAACATGGTTACCAGTGTTGTTTTCCAGTTTGTTGTCATTTCGCTATTCCTGATGTTGGGTGTTTTACTGTATATCTTTGTTGATACGAAAGGCATTCAGATGCCAGCTAAATCGGACGAATTATTTCCAATGATAGCAACGCAGGGTTATTTCCCCAATATTGTAGGTATTCTCTTTATTGTTGGTCTTATCTCTTCTGCTTATTCTGCAGCAGGTTCTGCCTTAACGGCGCTGACTACCTCTTTTACAGTGGATATTTTGGGGAGTCTGAAGACGAAGACGGACCAGGAAGCAACCAAATCACGTAAACGGGTACATATAGGAATGGCTTTTGTAATGGGTATCGTAATTGTTGTATTCAATGCGCTGAACAATACCAGTGTGATCGATGCGGTTTATATTGTGGCAAGCTACACCTATGGTCCTATTCTCGGTCTGTTTGCTTTCGGCATTTTTACCAGGAAAGCGGTTAAAGACAAGTATATCCCTTTAGTGGCTGTTCTTTCGCCTGTCTTGTGTTTTATTCTGGATGAGAATTCTCAAAAATGGTTTAACGGCTATTCATTCAGCTACGAGTTGCTTATCCTAAATGCGTTTTTCACCTTCATCGGTCTCCTCTTGTTAACGAAAAAAGAAACAGTAAAATGAAGAAATATTTTTTGTGCTCTACTTTATTTGCTTTGATGTTTATAAGCGGACAGGCTGTTTTTGCGCAGAATGGTTCGAACGGCATCAAACAATCTATAGCAAGCTTTCTTAATGCCTACGCAGAGAAAGAACTTTCCATCGGTCGGATTGAGGTAGAATCTCTGACTATTACAGAAAAAGATAAACGAGTGAGAATTCAGGCCTCGGTCAATTGTTCTTATATTCCCTTTACCGAAGCCCGCGTAAAAACTATCTATGAGTCAATCAGGAGTTTGCTTCCGTCGTCTTATGCTAAATACAAAATTGAGCTGATAACAGACAAACAACTCATAGAAACGTTGGTAACCGGACAAAAAAGAAAGTATACATTCCGTAATAAGGCGGATAAACCGTTGATTACGGCGGTCTCCAAATCGTATATGCCCGAACGGGGATTATTGAATAAACACATCGCGCTTTGGCAGAGTCACGGTTACTATTTTGAATCCAAACTGAACCGATGGGAATGGCAACGTGCCCGAATCTTTCAGACTGTAGAAGATTTGTACACCCAAAGTTATGTATTGCCTTTTCTCGTACCGATGCTCGAAAACGCCGGAGCCAATGTATTGCTTCCCCGCGAACGTGATTCGCAGACTCAGGAAGTGATAGTAGACAACGATAAATCCGGACAAAACTCTTTGTATAAGGAAGTCTCAGGAGATGAACCTTGGACAATCGGAATTGGCAAGGGATTTGCCTTGCTGCGTGACCGCTATATTGAAACCGAAAACCCGTTCAGTGAGGGAACATTCAGACAATCAGTTACCCGGAAAAAGGGAAAGGAAAGTCTGGTGGAATGGATTCCCTCTATTCCTCAGGCAGGAAACTATGCAGTGTATGTTTCGTATAAATCACTACCTGAAAGTACCGACGACGCTTTGTATACCGTTTACCACAAAGGAGGAAAAACCCAGTTTAAGGTGAATCAGCAAATGGGGGGCGGAACCTGGATCTATCTTGGTAATTTTGGATTCGAAGCAGGTAACAACGATGCATGCAAAGTGCAATTGTCCAACCGTTCGTCTAAAAACAACCGGATTATTACAGCCGATGGAATTAAGATAGGGGGCGGATACGGCAATATAGCCCGTAAAGTAAACAATGCGGGAATTGTAACCAACAATACCAAAAGTTCAGAAAATTCCGGTCCGATGCAAAAGCAAAACGTTCCGGTTATACCTTATCAATACGAAACAAGCGGTTATCCACGCTTTACCGAAGGAGCCCGTTACTGGTTGCAATATGCCGGCTTCCCGGATACTGTGTACACGCAGAGCAAAGGAATCAATGACTACACGGACGATTACAAGAGCCGTGGTGTCTGGGTGAATTATCTTTCCGGCGGATCAACGGTTGCTCCTGAAGATAATGGGTTAAAGATTCCTGTGGATCTGGCGTTTGCGTTCCATACAGATGCAGGGACAACCCTGAATGATTCAATTATAGGCACACTGGGCATCTTCTATACAAAAGAAGGAGACGAAACGTTTGCCAATAAAACATCCAGGTATGTATCAAGAGATCTGACCGACATGATTCAAACGGAGATTGTGAATGATATCCGTCAGGTGTACGAACCAGACTGGTCCCGTCGTGGTATGTGGAACCAATCTTACTTTGAAGCCCGCACGCCGAAAGTGCCTACTATGCTGCTGGAATTACTTTCGCATCAAAACTTCGCGGATATGCGGTACGGTCTCGATCCTCGTTTTCGTTTTACGGTAAGCCGTGCGATTTACAAAGGTATGCTCAAATTTATAGCTTCTCAATATAAACAGCCTTATGTGGTTCAGCCATTGCCGGTCGACCATTTCAGTGTTCGTTTTTCAGGAAGCGATGAGGTGGAACTTAACTGGCAGGCTGTACGTGATTCGCTGGAACCTACTGCAGTAGCAGAAAAGTTTGTATTGTACACCCGAAAAGACAACGGCGATTTCGATAATGGAGTAGTGGTTACGACCAATTCGGTCAGAATCCGCCAGGAACCTCAGGTAAGATATAGTTACAAAGTAACCGCGGTAAATGGAGGAGGGGAGAGTTTTCCTTCAGAAATCCTTTCAGCCTGCAGAGTAAAAAATGAAAAAGGGGTTGTACTGGTGGTAAACGGTTTCGATCGTATCAGCGGGCCTGCCGATTTTGTTGCAGATAGTATAGCCGGCTTTTACGATTCCAAGGATCACGGTGTTCCCTATAAGGAAGATATCAGTTTTATTGGCAGTCAGTACGAATTCCGCCGTACTATCCCATGGTCGGATGATGATGCACCGGGTTTCGGAGCCAGTAGGGCCAACTATGAAACGATGGTGATTGCCGGAAATACCTTCGACTATCCAGCATTGCATGGGCAATCCATCGTAAAAGCAGGTTATTCTTATGTGTCATCCAGCGACGAAGCTGTAAGCTCGGGCAAGGTTAATCTAAACGACTATAAACTGATGGACCTGATTCTGGGTAAACAACGACAGGTTAAAATAGGGCGCGGTGTTCACGAAGCTCAGTTTAAGACTTTCCCTGCCGAATTGCAGCAAGCTATTTCGACCTACTGTAATCAGGGAGGAAATGTATTAGTTAGCGGAGCCTATGTGGGAAGCGACTTATGGGACAGCGAAAACGTACAGCCAAAGGATATAGCCTTTGCCAAAGACGTACTCAAATACAATTGGCGAACTGGTCAGGCTTCCGTAACCGGCGAGGTAAAGAGTGTAGGTTCTCCTTTTGGAATGATCTCCGGGAAGTACGAATTTCATAGCGAACTAAATGGAACCTCTTATGTGGTAGAATCGCCTGATGCGGTTGAGCCCGCCGATCCAGCCTGCTTCACCATTTTCCGTTACAGCGAAAATAACCTGAGTGCCGGTATTGCTTTCCGTGGTAAATACAAAACCTGTGTACTGGGCTTTCCGTTCGAGTCACTAAAAACAGCCGGACAACGCGATCAGCTTATGGACAACATCCTTTTGTTTATGTCTTCGAAATAAAATATGAATTAGCAATATAAAAAGTAAAATAGGTAAAAATGAAAAGAACAATCAATTGCTTTATCCCGTATCAAGATGCCGCTCAGGCAGAACAAACGGTGAAAGGTCTAAAAGAATCCAACCTGGTTTCTCAGATATATTTACTTTCTACCGAAGCCGGAGTAACAGGTGTGACTGGAATGGAGGGCTGCGTCATTCTCCCTGTTCAGTCGCTTAACTCCTCCGAAACAATTTTAAGCATCGCTTCAAATGCAGATGCAGATTATACGTTGATCTACACAAAATATACAACACTGGAAATGGGTATGTTTGCTTTGGAGCGCATGCTTCATATTGCAGACGACTCGGCCGCCGGAATGGTGTATGCCGATCATTATATTGTAAACGGCCAAACCCGCAGCAATAATCCGGTGATCGCTTATCAGCCGGGAAGTTTACGCGACGATTTTAATTTCGGATCCGTACTTATCTATAATTCCGAAGCCCTGAAAGACGCAGCCTCCAGGATGGATACGACCTATCATTTTGCCGGGATGTATGATTTGCGTCTCAAGGTATCGCAACAGGCATCGTTGGTTCACATCAACGAATACCTCTATTCCGAAGTGGAACAAGACAACCGGAAGAGCGGCGAGAAGATCTTTGATTATGTGGATCCGAAGAACCGTGCTGTTCAGGTAGAAATGGAAGCTGCCTGTACCCAACATCTTAAAGAAATTGGCGGATACCTGACTCCGGAATTTAAGCAAATAGAATTCAATGCAGGAAACTTCGAATACGAAGCATCGGTTATTATACCGGTCCGCAACCGTATCCGTACCATCGAAGATGCCATCAAGTCGGTGCTGAGTCAGAAAACAAATTTTAATTTCAACCTCATTGTTATCGATAACTATTCAACAGACGGAACAACCGAAGCCATAGACAAATTCGCTTCCGATTCCCGTTTGATTCACCTGATTCCGGAACGCAAGGATTTGGGAATCGGTGGCTGCTGGAATGCAGGCGTGCATCATCCTTTATGTGGAAAGTTTGCCGTTCAGCTGGACAGCGACGATGTATACAGCGACGAAAATACGCTGCAGAAAATGGTGGATGCCTTTTACGAACAGAACTGTGCCATGGTAGTTGGAACCTATATGATGACCGACTTCGACATGAACATGATTGCTCCGGGCATCATCGACCACAAAGAGTGGACACCCGAAAACGGACGAAACAATGCCTTGCGTATCAACGGACTTGGAGCACCACGTGCTTTCTATACGCCGGAGCTGAGGGAAATTAAAGTGCCAAACACCAGCTATGGCGAAGACTATGCGTTAGGTCTGAACTTCTCCCGCCAGTATCAGATAGGCCGCGTTTACGATGTGGTTTATATGTGCCGCCGTTGGGACGACAACTCCGATGCTTCGCTGGATGTAGTTAAAATGAATGGACATAATACCTACAAGGACCGTATTCGTACATGGGAATTGCAGGCGCGTATTGCTTTAAATAAGAAGAAATGACAGAAGCGATTTCAAATAAAACGGTGAATGAATTGCTTGCTGAGCAGCTTACTTCGTGGGACACGGCTCGTACTAATTACGAAGCGTTGCAGGAAGTGGAGTCGAAAGTGTTGGATGTGGACGGGTATACCTTTCGGGTACAGTTTAACCCTGCCCGCATCCGCTCTTCGGCGGCTAAAGTAGATCCCAAATCCATTCAGGAGCGGAAATGTTTCCTTTGCAAGGATAATCTGCCCGCTGCCCAGAAGGGTCTTAAGTTTGGCGAAGGTTATACGGTATTGGTAAACCCGTTTCCTATTTTTCCGCAACATTTAACCATCCCGGCTGTCGAACACAAAGATCAGCTGATACGGAATCGCTTTGTCCACATGCTGGAGCTTGCCGAAAGATTATCGGGCTTTGTCCTCTTTTACAACGGGCCCAAATGCGGAGCTTCTGCTCCCGATCATGCTCACTTCCAGGCAGGCAACAAAGGCTTTCTGCCTTTGGAGTCGGAGTGGAGAAGAGCGGCTGGTGAACCATTCTACAGCAAAGAAGGAACCGCTCTTTATGCATTGAAGGAATATCCCGCACCCATGCTTGTGCTCACATCAGATAGCATGGAGAAGGCAGCCGGATTATTCGACCAAATTTACACGCTGCTCGATAAAGGCGTGGAAGTGGAACCGATGATGAACCTGCTTGCATGGTACGAAGACGGGCAATGGGTCGTTTGCATCATTCCACGAACGCTTCACCGTCCCGCCTGTTACTTCGCGGAAGGAGAGGAGAACCTGCTGATAAGCCCGGCTTCGGTCGACTTAGGTGGCGTTTTCATCACTCCGCTCGAAAAGGATTTCGAAAAAATTACATCACAAGATATCAGAAACATTCTGCAGGAAGTATGCCTGACAGGATCCGGTTTAAACGAATTAGTAAATGAATTGAATCAGGTGTTGCTTTCGGAAGCGTAACGCTCACCACGAATCTTAAAGTTGAAGTTATGAAGAACAAACAAGTATCCCCCTGGGCATGGGTTCCCACCTTGTACTTTGCACAAGGATTACCGTATGTAGCGGTGATGACCATCTCGGTGATTATGTATAAACGCTTGGGTATATCCAATACGGATATTGCCTTGTATACCAGCTGGCTTTACCTGCCATGGGTAATTAAACCATTCTGGAGTCCGTTTGTGGATTTGCTGAAAACCAAACGATGGTGGGTAGTAACCATGCAGCTGCTTGTAGGAGCCGGCTTGGGCGGAGTGGCATTTACACTTCCCATGGATTTCTTCTTTCAGGCAACGCTGGCGGTCTTCTGGCTTGTGGCGTTCAGTTCGGCAACCCATGATATTGCGGCCGATGGTTATTATATGTTAGCCCTCGAACAACACGAACAGGCCTTCTTTGTTGGAATCCGTAGTACGTTCTACCGAATCTCTACCATTGCAGGTCAGGGTTTACTGGTCATGATAGCCGGTTTGCTCGAAACCAGTACAGGAAAGATCCCTTTGTCCTGGTCCATCACCTTCTTTATTATGGCAGGCATGTTTATCGGATTTTGTTTGTATCACAAGTTTATCTTACCCAAACCGGCTACAGATAAGCCCGCCACAACAGTAACAGCTTCCAACCTGATGAAAGAATTCTTTGCCACGTTTGTCTCCTTCTTTAAGAAAGAACAAGTAGGCATTGCCATTCTGTTTATGCTGCTGTTCCGTTTACCCGAAGCACAGCTGGTTAAGATGATCACCCCCTTCCTTATCGATCCGCGCGATGTGGGCGGTCTGGGATTAACAACTACTCAAATCGGGCTGACTTACGGAACAATCGGTATACTTGGCCTTACCATCGGAGGTATTCTGGGAGGAATTGTCGCATCCAGAGGCGGACTCAAACAATGGTTGTGGCCTATGGCGCTGATTATTTCGTTGCCGAACATTGCCTTTGTTTATCTGGCATGCGTTCAACCCGAGAGCTTACTGGTAATTAATTTCTGTGTATTTGTCGAACAATTCGGATACGGATTCGGATTTACCGCTTACATGCTTTATATGATCTACTTTGCGAACGGAGAACATAAAACAGCCCATTATGCGATTTGTACCGCTTTTATGGCCTTGGGAATGATGCTTCCGGGAATGGCTGCAGGCTGGTTGCAGGAAAAGCTGGGATACGAACACTTCTTTATCTGGGTGATGATCTGCTGTATCGGTACGCTGGTGGTAACAGCCTTCCTAAAGATTGATCCCGAGTTTGCTAAAAAGAAAAAAGAAATAGAATAAGTATGAAACGAAGTTATATGATTCTCTGCCTGCTGAGCTTTTTCGCTATTAGCCTGCCTGCACAGAAAATAAGAATCCGGACAGGGATTGAAGTGCTGAAACAAAGCAACTTCAAAATACTGGAAGGAAAGCGGGTGGGGTTGATTACCAACCCTACCGGAGTTGATAATAACCTGAAGTCCACCATCGATATCCTGCACGAAGCACCTAATGTAAATCTGGTGGCTTTGTTTGGTCCGGAACATGGTGTGCGGGGAGATGTACATGCCGGCGATCACGTGGATAACTCTAACGATCCTACAACCGGACTCCCGGTTGGGTCTCTTTATGGCAAGACGCGTAAGGCAACTCCCGAAATGTTGAAAGGAATCGACGTTTTGGTTTATGATATCCAGGATATTGGCTGCCGTTCGTTTACCTATATCAGTACGATGGGATTAGCTATGGAGGCGGCTGCAGAGAACAATATTGAATTTGTTGTTCTCGACAGACCTAATCCGTTGGGCGGACTCAAGGTGGAAGGCAACCTGGCGGAAGAAGGATTCATTTCGTTTGTCAGTCAGTTTAAGATCCCTTACCTCTACGGTCTTACCTGCGGCGAACTGGCTCAGATGCTGAATGAAGAAAAGATGCTGGCAAAACAATGCAAACTTAGTGTTGTGAAGATGAAAGGCTGGAAGCGGAAGATGGATTATACCCAAACAGGGTTGCAATGGATTCCTTCTTCTCCGCATATTCCCCACGCTCATTCTGCCTTCTTCTATCCCGTATCCGGTATTCTGGGCGAATTGGGTTACCTCTCCATCGGAGTCGGATACACCATTCCTTTCCAGATGTTTGCCGCCGATTGGATCAAAGCCGAAGAGTTTGCCGTAGCACTCAATAAGTTGCAATTACCGGGCGTTCATTTTCGCCCTATGCACCTGAAGCCATTCTATTCGGTGGGAGTTGGCACTCAAATGCAGGGAGTACAGGTACACATAACGGATTTCCAGAAAGCCCGGCTTTCCGAAATACAGTTTTATGTGATGCAGGTCATTGCCGAATTGTATCCCGATAAAGCCGTGTTGGCGCATGCCGACGAAAAGCGGTTCAACATGTTCGATAAAGTTTCGGGAAGCGATCAGATCCGTCTGCTGTTTTCAAAGAACAACCGGTTCGACGACATAGCTGCTTACTGGAACAAAGATGCAGAGGCTTTCAAAAAGCTTTCCAAAAAGTATTATCTCTATAAATGATCAGAATAGAAGTCTATTACAACAACCCAATCAAAAAGGGTGTTTTATAAATATAAGGTATAACAGTATGATATTAATCGCAGATAGTGGTTCTACCAAAACCGACTGGTGTTTGGTTGACAACGGTGTGCTGGTAAAGCAAATCTTCACCAAAGGGACTAATCCCTTTTTTCAGACTGAAGATGAAATTAGCGCAGAGGTTTCGGAAAATCTCCTTCCTTATCTTGACACAGCCAAAGTGGATGCTGTTTGGTTCTACGGAGCCGGATGTGCTTTCCCCGAAAAGAATGAAATTGTACGTGCAGCCATAGCCCGCCATCTGGATGTGTCCATCGAAGTAGGCAGCGATTTACTGGGAGCAGCCAGAGGACTATGTGGTAGCCAGCCCGGTATCGCCTGTATTCTGGGAACCGGATCCAATTCCTGTTTCTACGACGGTAAAGAGATTGTAAGCAATGTTTCGCCCTTAGGCTTTATTCTTGGCGACGAGGGAAGCGGAGCCGTATTAGGTAAAATGCTGGTTGGCGATGTGTTGAAGAATCAGCTTCCCGCAGCCTTGAAGGAAGAGTTTCTGGCCAGGTACGAACTAACTCCCGCCATTATCCTTGAGCGGGTTTACAAGAAACCTTTTCCTAATCGCTTTTTAGCAAGCTTGTCTCCTTTCCTTGTAGAGCATCTGGATGTACCCGAAATACATACTTTGGTACTGAATGGATTCAAGGCATTCTTCGACCGGAATGTTAAACAGTACGATTATAAGCAATATCCGGTGCATTTGATTGGTTCGCTGGCTTACTATTACCGTCCGGTGTTGCAAGAGGCAGCAGAGCAGACGGGGGTTCGGTTGGGCACCATTAAGCAAAGTCCCATGGAAGGGCTTATTTCTTATCATTCAAACTAACTTTAAAACAAGAACAAATGGCTTTTATAAAAATAACAGAACAACCGTCTTTGTACGACGACCTGGAAAAGAAATCGGTAAAGGAATTGCTGGAAGAGATTAACGAGGAAGATCAACGTGTGGCGATTGCTGTACAGAAGGCGATTCCCCAGATTGAAAAGCTGGTTACTCAGATAGTACCGCGCATGAAACAAGGGGGACGAATTTTCTATATGGGTGCCGGAACCAGCGGACGTTTGGGAGTATTGGATGCTTCGGAGATACCGCCTACATTCGGAATGCCTCCTTCGTTGGTAGTGGGACTCATTGCCGGAGGTGATGTGGCTCTTCGTAATCCGGTGGAGAATGCCGAGGACGATATGGAACGCGGCTGGATTGAATTGCAGGAACGTCATGTAAATGTAAAGGATACCGTAATAGGTATTGCTGCTTCGGGTACAACACCCTATGTATTGGGTGCTTTGCGTAAAGCACGCGAAAACGGAATTCTTACAGCTTCTATCAGCAGTAATCCGGAAGCTCCTATTTCGAAAGAGGCGGATGTACCTATCGAAATGATTGTAGGTCCAGAGTTTGTTACCGGAAGTTCGCGTATGAAATCGGGAACAGGACAAAAGATGATTCTGAACATGATTACCACCACAACCATGATTAAACTGGGACGGGTAAAAGGAAACCGGATGGTGAACATGCAGTTGTCCAACCAAAAACTGGTAGATCGCGGAACACGTATGGTAATGGAAGAGCTGCATCTGGAATACGACCAGTCTCAGCGCTTGTTGCTTATGTATGGTTCGGTGAAGAATGCCGTTGATGCCTATCTCGATAATAATAAATAATCGTATCGATGAAACGTATACTCAATCTTATCATCCTTTGCGTGTTTGTGGTATCCGCACACGCAAAGGATTTTCGTTTTGCCCTCTTTACCGACCTGCATATCACGCACAGCACAACAGCTGCCGAAGATTTGCAGAAGGCGGTTAACCAGGTAAATGTCACTCCCGGACTCGATTTTGTAATTGTATCCGGCGATGTTACGGAAGAAGGGGACCGCGCTTCGCTTGAAAAGGCGAAGTCTATCCTTGACAAGCTGAATGTGAAGTACTACATCACATCGGGCAATCATGAAACCAAATGGAGCGAATCCGGATGCACCGATTTTAGTGAGGTGTTCGGCTCGGACCGTTTCCGTTTCGAACACGATGGTTACCTGTTTCTTGGCTTTAACTCCGGACCAGTCATGCGTATGTCCGACGGACACGTTGCTCCGCAGGATATTTCCTGGCTAAAGAACGAACTTACAAAGGCAGGAGCCGGTAAACCGGTGGTGCTGGTAACCCATTATCCTCTTCGCGACGGCGATGTGGATAACTGGTACGAAGTAACCGATGTAGTTCGCAACTACAATATCAAGGTAATGCTTGGTGGTCATTATCACAGCAATAAACAATGGAGTTACGATGGAATTCCCGGTATACTGAACCGCTCTACGCTTAGGGCAAAGGAACCGGTGGGCGGATATTCGGTCTACGAGGTAACTTCCGATTCCATACGTGTATCCGAGCAACTTATTGGTGGCGAACCTAAACGCTGGGGTGGTGTGTCGTTGAAGGAAACCTACTACACTACCGACAATTCATCCTATGCCCGTCCGGATTTCTCGGTGAATAAAAGCTATCCCCAGGTACAACGGAGCTGGTCGGCCGCTACAGGAAAAGGCATCTACTCGTCGCCGGTTGTCTATGAAAACAAGGTTTATGTGGGCGACGATCTGGGATTTCTGACCTGTTTTGCGCTGAAAGACGGCAAACATAAGTGGGAGTTTAAAACAGACGCACGCATTGTAGGTACACCTGCTGCTGCAGATGGGGTAGTGGTGTTCGGTTCTGCCGATGCAAACATATACGGAATCAATGCCAAAAGCGGTAAGCTGATGTGGAAACATGCTTCTTCCAAAGCCGTACTGGGAGCCGTTACCATCGAAAAGGGAATCGCTTACATTGGCGGAAGCAACGGTTCCTTCTACGCCATCGACATAAAGAGTGGCAAGCTTCGCTGGGAATTCACCGGAGTAAAAGGATATATCGAAACCCGTCCGCTTATTTACGACGGTAAAGTACTATTCGGCGCGTGGGACAATAACCTGTACGCATTAGATAAAGCTACAGGTAAAAAGCTATGGTCGTGGGATGCCAATCTTACCCGCATGCATTTCTCTCCTGCTGCAGTATGGCCGGTTGCGGCCGACGGACGCGTATTTGTAACTGCACCCGACCGGATGATGAGTGCCATCAACGCGACAACCGGCGAAACCCTTTGGCGTACAAACCAATCGGTTGTAAGGGAGACCATCGGATTATCGGACGATAAACAACGGCTTTACAGCAAAACCATGCAGGATAGTCTGGTTTGCTATGCCGCTTCTTCCGAGCCAAAAGAACTATGGGCGTGCAACGTAGGCTTCGGGTACGAGCATGCTCCCTCTATGCCCGTCGAAAAAGACGGAGTGGTATTTGGTAGTACCCGAAGCGGACTTATCTTTGCCGTGGATGCTTTTACGGGAAAACTCCTTTGGAAACATAAGGTAGGCAATTCCCTGATCAGCACGGTGGTTCCCTTAAGTAAAACGCGCTGCCTGTATACCAGCACCGAAGGGATTGTAGGATTGTTGGAGATACGTAAATGAAAATGATGTGTGGTAGAAATTTGTAAACCGTAAGAATATGTCAAAGTTCTTTTTTGCATTTGGAATGCTTTTCTTTTCGCTGCAACTGATTGCTCAACCACTGCAACGTGTTAATCCTAAAAGAGTAGGGATGGACCCCCAAAAGTTTGTTTATGCGGATGAAGTAATTCAGAAAGCCATCGATAACCGGGAGATACCCGGAGCCGTTCTTGCGGTAGTCCGTAACGGAAAGATGGCTTACATCAAGGCTTATGGCAACAAACAGGTTTATCCGGATACCGTGGCGATGACGGTTAATACGGTTTTCGATCTTGCCTCGGTAAGCAAATCTGTTTCTACAGCCATGTGTGCCATGGTTCTGCTTGAGCAGGGAAAGATCCGTTTGCTGGATAACGTAAGCCTTTATATTCCGGGATTCGAAGGATGGGAAGACGAAGCCGGAAACAAAACTAATATAAAGATTGTGGATCTGCTTACGCATACATCGGGGTTACCTCCTTATGCCAATGTGGCTGAGGTAAAAGCTAAGTATGGTTCGCCCAATCCTTCGGGATTGATTACGTACATTTCTACCTGCAAAAGAGACTTTGCACCGAAAAGCAAGTTTCAGTACAGCTGTCTGAACTACATAACTTTGCAACGAATTATCGAAACCGTATCGGGACAGAATCTGCGTGACTTTGCCAAGCAGCATGTTTTCGATGTGCTGGGGATGACTAGCACTGACTATAAACCTACCGGAGAGCTGCTTGCCCGTTGCGCGTCGACCGAGAAGCAACCGGACGGCTCTGTGTTGAAAGGCGAAGTGCACGACCCTCTGGCCCGGATTATGAACGGAGGAATCTCTGGCAATGCCGGTGTTTTCTCTACAGCAGACGACTTGGCTATTCTGGCAACTGCATTATTGAATGGTGGCGAGTATCACAAAAAACGAATTCTGGGACCACAAACCGTTAGAGCCATGCGTACAGTTCCCAGCGAAGTGTCCTCTTTCGGACGAACATTGGGCTGGGATATCTACTCTCCCTACGCGTCTAACACCGGAGATCTGTTTAGTTCCTATACCTTTGGACATACGGGCTATACGGGAACATCCTTTGTGGTTGATCCGTATACCAATACGGCCGTTATCCTGCTTACTAACGCTGTTCACCCGGAGGACAAAGGAAGTGTGGTACGCCTGCGTTCTCTGGTTTCAAACATCGTTGCCGGTGCCATTGTAGAGTAAAAACAGGACTCAGTTACTTTGATATTTTCCACATTTTATAAAGCATAAACATCAAATTCAAGCATCGCCCTTCTTAGACGGAATTTATGCATCCGATAACTAGCGGCCGCACTACAGTCTTTTATAGTTTATACTACTACAATCTATCTCTTTGATGCTTATGATCTATTCATCGGACCTGGGTCAACTTATCATCGGACCCAGGTTGATATTTCATCGGACCATGGTCAAACAATCATCGGACCCGGGTCCGATGATTAGATCGTCGCATTCAAATTTATAGATTACTATAGTGAAACTGCTACTTGCTGGAAGGATAATAATCAGTATACGTTAGTGTTCCGGGAAATTGAGTATATGCCTCAATGACTGCATCAGGGATTTGAACCGGAAAGAATCCTGAATCTGTTAAAGGTTTAAATGCATTGAAAATATACTCTCTATTGATCTCCGGAGTGTACAACTTAAGTTGACTCATCGTATTGACCGAAGTGGCCGACTGGATATCAAGGATTTCCACCTCTCCATTTGATTCAAAATCAAAATCTGTAAAGTTCAGATTGATGGTCTCTTCACGCTTTGCGTTTTTAAAATGGATTTTTTTATTGGAAATATCAAAAACAACACTCCATTGAGTATGGTCATTTACTGTTACAGCCTGAAGAACATCAAACGCTTTTCCAACGAGATTTAGCGAACTATTGGGCTTGTTTAATTTTTTAGCAGCAACTGCAAATAGTTGATTAACAGATAGTGTTACGTCTTGTTTCCAATCAATATCATAGAAATTATTCCATTGAACCGATTTTTCTCCACCCATAATATCAAATTGACGAAGATAGGATATGGATTCGTCGTACGTATTATTCGTCAACAAAGGAATCGGCAGTTGCTTATCAACATGGTAAATCATTTTACCCTCAACAAATTCAATGGTTGCAGCTTTACCACTGGCATCGCACACTAAGAAATGAATACCTATTGGCAGTTCTTTCGAAATTCGTAAAAAAGAATCGCTTGCAATTACCTCGTCAACCGTTGAGGCCACGTCCAACTGATACTGGATCCACTGAAGGGGAGAGGTTGCTTTCCGATTATCTATTTCAGGATATTTTGTTTTTGAAAGAATCATCAGGGCAACAACCAACCCTTTCTCATTCATTCCTTCATAAGGAAACTCCCGTCCGAATTGATTAAAGGTCACACTGCCAAATTTGGAAGTCCAGCGCATTACGTTATCTTCATTACTAACCAACGCATATTTCGAAATGCCTTTGGGATTGTTAACCACAAAACCACTTCCCACATTAAAATCGAAATTTCTGCCAAACACTATTTGACTACTATTTTTCAGTACAAAAGTGGTGCATGCCTCTACTTTGAGGAAGAAAAGAAACTGAATCACGAAAAGAACCAGAACTAATTTTGCTTTCATTTTTATGTATATTAAAAATTGATGAAGCAAAACTAACGTGGATTTTATTGGACGCCAAATTAATGGTCCGAACGGAAAGAATTAGGTCCGAACGGAAAAGAGAGACTCTTTTTATGTACAAATCTCTTTAATCTGGTTATTCCATTTACGGGATACAGGAATGCATTCGGCATAGTCCTTAAGTTTCAGTTTATATCCTGCGGCATTACCCGTTACTGAATCTATATTTACTTTGTTAACGATGTAACTTTTATGACAACGAAATAATTCGGTTATAGTTGGGTTATCCAGTTCAATCCCGGATAAAGAATATCTTAACAATTTATGTTTGGTGATGCCGTTATCAACATAAAACACATCGATATAATTATCTACCGAGGTGATAAACAACAGAGAATGGAGGGAAAGTGTTAAACTATCATTCTTATTATCCGAATTCAATACCACAATTTGGCCTTTGTCTGAATCTTGCGATTTATTTTGTATTGAATTATTTATTTGAAGGGTTGTTCTTAATCTATTTCTGAGAGTCAGGTTATAATGAATCAATACAAATAAGGTAACCGGGATAATGTTAATAGAGAGTATCATTCCCTGAAAGTAAAAAAAACCGGAAAAATAGAACCGACCATCATTATATAAAAACGCGTTGATAATAAAACTTGAAGTGCCAATAAGAAAGAAAGAAACAATGATCCATAAGATGGTTATACCTAACGTATAGCTCCGGATGAAAATATGTTGTAATAAGAAGAATTGAAGAACCATAAGAAGGAGACCAATGCCTACATATAAACCTACAGCCAATACTTTTTCATTAAACGTTTGAAGATTATAAAGTCCATAAGGCTCAAAAATCCATAGAAATAAGAATCCAAACAGAGCAACTCCAAGTACAAACCAGTATCTGAATGCCTTACTTTCCAATAAATCGTATGGTCTTTTAAATAGATTATTCATGGTTAACAGTTAGCAATTTTACAAATTAATCAAGCACCATCAAATATACGGATATTTCCACGCTATCCCGCAATTGGGTTAAAATCATTTACAGCCATTAATATACTATCTTTGGTGCAAGGCTTATGCATTTATTATGTTGACAGGCATTCGCCGTACATAAAAATATCGATTAAATCCTTTCATATAAAAAATTAATCGTAAATTTGTAACATGAAGTTTCGTTCAGTTGCAGCATATCTCATTCTTGCCGTATATACGCTTACGTTGGTGCATACGGTTATCCCGCATGACCATCATGCACATGACTGGTTGCAAGATAATATATTGGCTGCATATTGTCAGGCCGATGATCATGATCATCACGATGGCGATGTACCCGGTGAACATGAACACGACCATAGCAACCACTCGCTGCCGCACCACAACCAATCGCAACATCCCGATAATTACACCTTCAATAACGATACGACAAATAACTCACAGTCGCAACTGACGTTTTTATCTGCGGGCTATTGTAATAGGTTGCAAACCATAGATCTTGCACCAGGAGTAAGAGAAATAAAACTCCAACACTCCGACTTTGTTCCACTGAAAATTCCCATTCAGTTTTCATCATCTGTTCCATTACGAGCTCCTCCGATCGTTTAATTTCTTTTTAGAGCTGTTTTTGGCATTCATAGGCCCGCAATTGGGTTTGTTGTATGTCATTCATTCATTTAAAAAAGAATTAAACGAACATTCAAATGAAAAAAATATTTTTAGCTATCACTATTTGTGCCTTTTTGTTTGGTTGCAAAAGCAACACAGAGCAATCGGGCGATGAAACTGCGCACGATGCCAAACTGCAGCTGACTGCTTATGGGAACCATTGGGAAGTATATGCCGAATCCGATCCCTTTGTTGTTGAACAAAATGCAAACATTCTGGCACATTTCACTTTCCTGGAAAACTTTAAACCCCTGGAAAAAGGAAGCGTAACCGCAAGCCTAATAATCGACGGCAAGGTTATCAGCCAAACCTTGAATCAACCTACCCGCATGGGAATTTGTGCATTTACACTGAAACCCGAAACGGAAGGCGAAGGTAAAATCATTTTTACACTCAAAACAGATAAGGGACAAAGCGAAATTGTTGTAAATAACGTTAGAGTATATGTTGATAAGCACGCAGCTGAACATGCTGCAGAAGATGCTGCCGTGGTGACCAGCAACGCTATTCCGTTTACCAAGGAGCAATCTTGGAAACTTGATTTTGCCACAGCGTATCCCGCTTATGGCAACTTCGGGCAGGTAATTAAAACCACCGCTCAAGTACAATCGGCACAAGGCGACGAAATGGTAATTACAGCCAAAGCAAGTGGAGTCGTTCTGTTTTCCGATGGAAATATGGCATTGGGGAAAGCCGTACAATCAGGGCAAAAACTGTTTTCTATTATTAGTAGCGGATTTGCCGATAATAACATGAGTGTGCGCTATACCGAAGCTAAAAGTAACTATACACGTGCGAAAGCGAATTATGACCGGGCTATAGAGTTGTCGAAGGACAATATAGTATCCGCAAAAGAATTGCTGGAAGCCGAGAATGTTTTTAAAAACACCCAAGCTGTTTACGACAATATGCAGCGAAACTTTTCATCGGGCGGACAAAAAGTGACAAGCCCTATGAGCGGATCGGTAAAGCAGTTGTACGTTACTAACGGGCAATATGTAGAAGCCGGACAACCTTTGGCCACGGTGTCGCAAAACAAAAACCTTTTTCTTACCGCCAACGTACCACCCAAATACATTGCGATGCTGAATAGAATTTCAACGGCCAACGTTCGTACTTTGAATGACAATGTAACCTATTCGTTGGAAGAATTAGGAGGTAAATTAGTCTCTTACGGTAGATCGGCAGAAGACGACAGTTATGTTATTCCGGTTACCTTTCAGATTGAAAACCGTGAAAACTTCGTTCCCGGAGGTTTTGTCACTTTGTACATCAAGACTCTTACAAACACCACAGCATTGACAGTCCCTAACGAAGCATTGACCGAGGAAATGGGGAACTATTTCGTCTACGTACAACTTACGCCAGAACTGTTTGAGAAACGTGAGGTGAAAATTGGCATAACTGATGGGGTGCAAACAGAAATCACGAGAGGAATAGCGCAAGCTGACCGTCTTGTAACCAAGGGTGCAATATTGATAAAATCGGTTGCAGCATCCGGATCCGTTGACGCACATTCAGGCCACGTACATTAAAATCGCACATTTATGCTAAATAAAATTATACAATTTTCCCTCAACAACAAGCTATTTGTTTTGCTGGGAGCGGCAGTGCTGATGGTCATCGGGCTTTACACAGCTAAGAATATGGACGTGGATGTTTTTCCCGACCTTACTGCTCCAACAGTCGTTGTGATGACTGATGCACATGGTATGGCTGCCGAGGAAGTGGAACGCCTCGTAACCTTTCCGATTGAAACCGCTGTAAACGGAGCAACGGATGTACGCCGTGTACGTTCTGCCTCGTTGCAAGGTTATTCGTTTGTGTGGGTTGAATTTGATTGGGGAACCGATATTTTCAAAGCCCGTCAAATTGTAAGCGAGAAAATGGTAGCCCTTGCTGGCATCATGCCCGAAGGCTCTGTACCGACTCTTGCCCCTCAATCAAGCATTATGGGAGAAATACTTCTTATCGGCTTACAGTCCGACAGCACGTCCATGATGGAATTGCGAACACTGGCCGACTGGGTTGTAAAACCAAATATTCTTGCAACTGGCGGCGTATCGCAAGTAACCAATATTGGAGGCGACTTTAAGCAATACCAAATATTAGCCGACCCGCAACTGATGCTTTTTTACGGTGTGGAAATGGACGAACTGGAAGCCGTTTGCCGTAGCATATCCATGAACTCGGCTGGCGGTGTATTGCGTGACTACGGTAACGAATACGTAGTGCGGGGTATGGCGCGAACCTTCGATGTCGAAGCTTTGGGTAAGTCTGTCATCAAATTGCGTAACAATATACCTGTATCTATAAGTGACGTAGCAGATGTTTGCATCGGACAAGCTGTAAAAATGGGATACGCTTCGCAAAATGGCAAGCCTGCCGTTATTTTAGCCGTATCTAAGCAGCCCAATGCAAACACACTCAACGTGACGCAGAATATTGAAACCCGTTTGCAGGAATTGTCTAAGTCGTTACCTCCCGATGTGAAGTTGGATACCAAGATTTTTCGTCAGGGTGATTTTATACAAAACTCGGTTAGTAATGTGCAGTGGTCATTGATTGAAGGGGCCATACTGGTAATTATAATTCTCTTTTTGTTTTTGGGAAGTTTTCGCACCACTATCATTTCTGTTATTGCCATCCCCTTGTCGCTATTGGGAGCCATCATTGTTATGAAGCTGTTGGGACTGAACATCAACACCATGAGTTTGGGAGGTATGTGTATCGCTATCGGATCGTTAGTGGACGATGCCATTATCGATGTGGAGAACGTGTACAAACGTCTTCGGCAAAATCACATCATGCCAAAGAGCGAAAGGCAATCTACTTTTCATGTGGTTTTTGAAGGCTCGAAAGAAATACGCGCATCCATCTTAAATGCAACCTTAATCATCATTGTTGCCTTTGTTCCCTTGTTTTTTCTTTCGGGTATGGAAGGGCGTATGCTTAAACCCCTGGGGATTGCATACATCGTCTCGCTGTTCATGTCACTGGTTGTTGCTATGACGCTGACTCCACTACTTTGTAAACTCATGCTGTCCAACGAAAAATATTTGGATAAAAAAGTTAAGGAGAGTTGGCTTACCCGCAAACTCACAGGGGCCTATTCACGTTCACTCATTTGGACGCTCAACCATAAACGTTCCGTATTCTTTTCATCTCTTGGTCTATTTGTCTTATCCTTAGCCCTTTTTTATACGATGGGGCGCAGCTTTCTTCCCGAATTTAACGAGGGGGCATTAACCATTTCCGCGGTTTGTAAGCCAGGTATATCCCTTGAGGAAAGTAACCGATTGGGAAATCTTATTGAGACGGAACTACTTGGCATTCCAGAAGTTATCGGAACGGCAAGGCGAACAGGTCGTGGCGAATTGGACGAACATTCGCAAAGCAGTAACAGCGCAGAAATAGATGTGAAATTTATGCTCCAGGACCGTGATCAGGAAGCTTTTATGGAGGATGTGCGAAGAAAATTAGCCGGAGTGCCGGGAATGGCAACAACCGTAGGACAGCCACTCGGACACCGTATCGACCACATGTTGTCGGGAACACGCGCAAATATTGCCATCAAAATTTTTGGTACAGACCTTAGCCGCCTGTTTACATTGGGAAATCAGATAAAAGGTGCGGTAGCTGGCATTGACGGGTTGGTGGACGTAAACGTGGAGCAACAAACTGAAACGCCACAATTGCAGATCCGCGCCGACCGTGACATGTTGATGCGTTATGGCATCACCATAGAACAATTCAATAAATATGTGGAACTGGCTTTTTCGGGCGAAAAAATCAGCGACATCTATGAAGGACAACGCAGTTTCAATCTGGTATTACGTCTAAATAAAGACTATACCGAAAGCATTGCCAGTATGAAGTCGGCTTTGATTGACATTCCTGGTGGAGGTAAAGTTCCGCTCGAAGAAGTGGCTGAAATAGTTTCGACGGCAGGACCTAATTCCATTACGCGCGAAAACGTACAACGAAAAATGGTAGTATCAGCAAATGTATCGGAGCGCGATTTACAAGGCGTGGTTGATGATATCAAAGCCAATATCAACCAAAAAATCAAATTGCCCGAAGGCTATCGAGTGGAATATGGTGGACAGTTCGAGAGTGCGCAAAGTGCATCACGCACCCTGCTGATTACTTCCATACTGGCTATTTGCATCATATTTTTGCTGTTGTTTATGGAATTTCGTAGTGCCAAGTTATCGGGTGTTATTCTGCTGAACCTGCCGTTGGCGTTGATTGGCGGTGTGTTTGCTGTTTTCTTAACATCGGGTATTGTGAGCATTCCTTCTATTATCGGTTTTATCACACTGTTTGGAATCGCCACACGTAACGGTATCCTGTTGGTATCTAACTACCGTCACATGTACGAGAATGGGGCTACGCTTCACGAATCCATTACAAAAGGTTCGGTAGATCGGTTGAATCCGATTTTAATGACTGCGTTGACGGCAGGTTTGGCTCTCATTCCGATGGTTATAGCCGGCGACAAACCGGGAAACGAGATACAAAGTCCGATGGCCATCGTTATTTTAGGAGGATTGCTTACTTCAACTTTTCTCAATATGTATGTGATACCGATTATGTACAGTTGGATAAACCAGGAAAAAGAGATTGAACCAGAACCAGAAGAAACAGAATAAAATAGAAACAGAAATGAAAAAAACAATATATTTTATCGTCACCCTGCTGTGGACAACAAGCGCGCTTGCACAAAGATCTGTGGAATTTGTTTTGAAATCCATCGAAGCCAGCAACACTACACTCGTGGCCCTCAAACAGCAGGTAGAAGTAGAAAAAACGGGTAGCCGTACAGGTATTTACCTGACCAATCCCGAAGTCGAGTTCAACTACCTGTGGGGTAGTCCGGGTGAAATTGGCGACCGCAAAGATTTGAATATCATGCAGTCGTTCGACTTTCCCACTGCTTACCACTACAAGCGACTGATTGCCGACGGTAAAGCCATGCAAGCCGAACTGCAATATGCCGTGCAGCGGAAATCTTTGATGCAACAAGCACGCAAGGTTTGTATTGATTTGGTGTACCGTAATGCACTGAAATCGGAGTTGGACAGACGTTTGCAACATGCCCAAAATATTGCCCGCGCTTACAAGTCCAAATACGACAAAGGCGAAGCCAACATTTTGGAACACAACAAAGCGCAGTTAAATATGCTTAATGCTCAAAAAGTATCCGAAAGCAACAATATTGAACGTGAAGCTCTGCTTTCAGAACTCACCCGCTTGAATGGAGGGAAAGTCATTCTTCTGTCCGATACGACGTATGATGCCTACCTGCTTCCAACTGAATTTGAACAATGGTACATTCAGGCGGAAACTAATAATCCGGCATTGCAGCATCTTTCGCAGGAAATTGAACTAAGCCGTAAGAAAGTTAAATTGAGCAAAGCTTTGAGTTTACCCAAATTTTCGGCAGGATACAGGAGTGAACGGGTTTTGGGAACTACCTTTCAGGGCATAGGAGCCGGAATTTCCATTCCTCTTTGGGAAAATAAAAACACGGTGAAATATGCCAAAGCGCAAACTTTAGCCCTGCAAATTACTGAATTTGATGCTAAATTGCAGTTTTATAACACCATGAAAATACAGTTTAGTAAGGTCAAAAACCTGCAATCTATGGTAGCCGATTACCGGAAAGTGCTTCAATCCATCAACAGCAGCGATTTGCTGCAAAAGGCATTGGTGAAAGGGCAAATCTCGCTTATCGAATATTTGATGGAGCTAACTCTCTATTACGACGCTGTAAATCGTACGCTCGAATCCGAGAGGGATATGCAATATGCAGTGTCGGAGTTAACACAATGGGAAAAGTAAAAACAAAATGATTATCAAACAGTACATAGTAAAACCTTTTTATGCGTTGCGTAACAAGACATTCGCAAAGTTATATATGGCTCAAACCGTCAGCTTGTTAGGAGATGCGTTTTCTTGGGTGGGTTTGGCTTTATTAGCTTATCAATTGGATTCCGACCGATCGCCCGTTATATTATCTTTAGCCCTCACGCTACGAGTGGTCGCATTTATCCTCTTTTCGCCCCTTGCGGGAGTACTGGCCGATAAGGTTGACCGCAAGAAAATACTCTACATTACCCATTTCATACGAATGGGTATTGTCAGTTGCTTTCCTTTTATCAACGCCGAATGGCAAATCTATGTACTGGTATTTTCCCTAAATGTGTTTAACGCCTTCTTTACACCCACTTACCGCTCCATCATTCCGCAAATAGTGGAAGGAAAATACTATCGTGAAGCGGTCGGATTGTCCACAGCCACTTTTCAAATCCTGGGCATTTTAGGCCCCGGATTTGCGGGAATATTGGCAGTATGGTTGGGAGCAAGGGAAATTTTCTTTGTAGATACCCTGACTTTTGCCGTTGCGGCTGTTTTAATCATTAGTATTCCAAAGCAAGCGATACAAAAGAGTATAACCTCTGTTGCCGAAAGCGGGCGTAACACATGGACCGATGTTGTTAAAGGCATTCGCCTGCTGTTTGGAAACAAACTGTTACGCTTTGCACTAAGTATTGAATTTTTATCAGCTATAGCTGGCGCACAAATATTGGTAAACACGGTAGGACATGTGAAAAATGGGTTACTCCTCACCGACAAACACTACGGATGGGTAATGGCTGCATTCGGTATTGGTGCTGCCGTTGCTGCTTTTGTATCCGGAAGTGTGGATAAGTCAAAATCCCGCAGCCTATCACTTATTGGCGGAGCTTTACTTATCGGCTCGGCTATCATGTTTGCCAACTTTTCATCTTTCAATGGGCTGTTTTTCCTGTGGTTGTTGGCTGGTTTGGGTCAAAGCCTTGCCGAGATACCCTCCGAAACACTCATCGGCGAAAATATCAGCATAGTAGATCAAGGCAAGGTATATGGTTCGCACTTTGCTTTTTCTCACTTGTGGTGGGCAATAGCATACCCCGTTGCCGGATTGTTGGGTAATACGTTTCCCAACACTAATTTTCTCTATGGAGGTATACTAACGTTGGCATGCAGCATTATTGCTATTTGGTTTTTTAAGCCGAATAAAGGTTAATTGCGATACATCGTTTTTTTTCCTTATAAGAATGAAAGATTAAAGATATATGAATAGAAGTTTAAAGATATATCTTTGGAGGTTAAAAGTATATACTTTTTGGTCAATAAGTACTAACATGTTGCGCGAAAAGTCCTACTTATTTGCTTACAAGTACTTACTTGTTGGCTAAGCCTCTCTTGGGGTATAGTTTAGTGTCTTAATTTTTATCCAGGTTAGTATACAAACGCCTGCCAGGACCCAATTCTCATTATAATTTGGTTCTTCGTCACTTTAGGTGCAAGCTATTAGGTTTTAAACGCAATGAGTTTGACATTAAGTAGTCTATAGCTTGCCCTATTAAACATCTGCCTCTTGATGGCCTTTATTTTATTGACAGTTCCTTCCAATAGCCCGTTATTCAAATAAATATCCATTGCATTTTGCACGGCTTGTTGGTCTGCTTTTATTCCACAAGCAAATGCCCTCATAGCTTTTGAATCAGATTCCATAGCCTGTTTTA